>Ga0209508_1000022_pt1 | contig 199295 bp, 157 predicted proteins | sample AD_UKC129_MetaG_FD_184427 | JGI IMG/M metagenome (GOLD analysis project Ga0209508, IMG submission 184427) | Active sludge microbial communities of municipal wastewater-treating anaerobic digesters from Canada - AD_UKC129_MetaG (SPAdes) (version 2) | ecosystem: Engineered > Bioreactor >...
TTTTTTCATATGGGAAGTTTCAATCCCTTATTCATCAGGGGAAAAATGCAAGTCCTTTTAGTCTTTCTGTTTTTACGTTTTTGGACTTTTGTTTCAATCCCTTATTCATCAGGGGAAAAATGCAAGCCGGTTCTGAAATTCGGTCAGGGAGACTATGCCGTTGAAGTGTTTCAATCCCTTATTCATCAGGGGAAAAATGCAAGTCGGAGATGACCGAGGACGGACGTCCCTGTTTCCGCACGGGTTTCAATCCCTTATTCATCAGGGGAAAAATGCAAGTTATAAAATAGACGGAAAAATCCTGAAATCCTTCCATACAGGGTTTCAATCCCTTATTCATCAGGGGAAAAATGCAAGACAAAACATACTGGATTTCACTGGCTTCTGACGAAGACGTTTCAATCCCTTATTCATCAGGGGAAAAATGCAAGACCGGCCTTTGTAAGCCCTTTGTTTTCAAGGGGTTGCGAGGGCAAAAACTGTAATCCCCCCTTTTGGGGCTTTTTTTCAATCGTTTTTCAAAGACCCTGAACCGCCAAAATCGCTATAAACTTTTGAAAGACCACAACTTACAGATTTTCTGTAATCGATTTATTTCAGATTATAAAGAATGTCTCCTGCTGTGTCAAGTGCCCTTGTCCCTGAAATTGTGTTTTTGCCAGACAATTTTGGCATATATGGTAGATCCGAACGGAATCCTCCTGCGGGTTGATAATCTGAGCCAGCCGCTGCATCATTTCTTTCAAAAGAGTCTTGTCCAAATCTGCTTCAAACACACTGTATTGAACCCGGTCGCCGTAGTCAAGCAGGGTTTTGGCGACCCTCAGCCGTCTTTTATCATCGGTACAGTCATAGGCAATCACGACAAACATGTGAGAGATTCTCTACAAAGGCAGCTGATAAAAACGGTAGATTCGGCCGGTCTGAATTGACTTTTCCAGGCGTTCAGCCTGCTCAAAAAGCAGAGAAAAGGGACTCAGCGGTTCCCGTTTTTCCAACAGACGCTGCGGGGTCTGCAGATATGCTTCCCATTCGGCAATCAGCCGTTTTCGAGCCGCATCGGACAAAAGAACCGGCGCCGGCTGCCCCCTGCCGACCTGAAAATCCGCTTTCTGAAGAATCTTTTTGTTAAACAGAAGCATGACAAACCGGTCGGCTATCGGCTGACGAAACTGCTCTACAAAATCAAACACCAGCGCCGGCGCGCTGCGAATCGACGCATGCATCAGACCGCAGTAAATATCCAAATCGGTCGCTTGAAGGGCGTTCTGCGCCAGCGCCGTCAGCAGCATATACACATACGACAGACAGGCATTGACCGGGTCCGCCGGCGGGCGGCGAACCCGTCCGCCGAAATCCATTTCCAGCGAATGAAAGATTTGCACGAGGGCCTGAAAATACATTCTGCCAACCAGACCCTCGATGCCCCGTACGGTCTCGACGGAGGGCTGTTCATCCACCCGCGCGGCGATTTGGAGAATCTCTTCCGATGCCTTCGTCAGCTCGGAATTGCGGTGATTATACGCATATCGTCTGATAACATTTGCGGCAGAAACGGCCTTGGCCCTCACAAGCTCGCGGCAGAACAGAAGGGTTTGAGCCGGGTCTTCGGCCAGTGCATACTGCCGGCGGCGGAGCGCTGCACGGGGACTGTCCGGCGGAATCAGCGTACCGCGAACCTGACCGCGTGAAGTAAGCATCACCACAGATGCCTTCCGGTCCAGCAGCAGCGCCAGGGCCGACGCCGTCAGCTGGATTCGTCCGATAATCACCAGCCGCTGAAGGCGGTGGACCGGTATCGACAGCAGCGGCTGGTCCTCTTTGGAAACCAGCAGTCGACGACCCTGTCGGGAAACTTTGGCCCCCTGTTCCTGCAGATAGACTGTGCCCATCCGACACCCCGTTTCTGCTCGTCCTGCTTCGGAGCCTATCGGCAAAGAAGACAAGGGGATTCACCGGAAGAGGAAAACAAACAGATTTTGGGCAGACAGCATTTGTGAAGGGACATGAAAAGAAACTGCATCCAAAAGCTGATGCCACACAGCCTCCAAACGGGTGGAAGATGGGATTCGAACCCACGACCCTCAGAACCACAATCTGATGCTCTAACCAGCTGAGCTACTTCCACCGCAACCGCCGTCGAACCCCGGCGAACCAAAATAACTATCTTACCCGATGGAATAGAAGTTGTCAATCAACCCTCGAAAAATCGCTCGCTTTTCCGAGCCCGTTTTTCTTTTTCCGGCTTGATTTGTCCCCAATGTCCCGTATAATTGTTCCCCCGATAAACCCAAGATAATCTGGTTGAAGAAAGGGGAAAATCCAATGGCAAACGCGGTAGTCAGTCAATCCGGCGGCCCTACGGGGGTTATTAACGCCTCGCTGGTCGGCGTGATTACGGAAGCAATCAAGCACAAAGAAATCGACAATCTCTATGGGGCAGTCCACGCCGTCTCCGGCATTGTAAAAGAAGACTTTATCGACCTGAAAAAACTGTCCGTCGAAACCCTTCGCCGGCTGGCTCTGTCGCCTTCCTCAGCCCTCGGCTCCAGCCGCGACAAGCCGGATGAGGAATACTGCAAAAAAATCCTCGACGTTTTCCGCAAATACGAAGTGGAATATTTCTACTACATCGGCGGCAACGACTCCGCCAACACCTGCTACATAATCAACAATATGGCCGAAAAGGTCGGCTATCAGTTCCGGGCCTTCCACGTCCCGAAAACCGTGGACAACGACCTGCTGGTGACCGACCACTGCCCGGGCTACGGCACCGCCGCTAAGTTTGTCGCCTGTGCCCTCATCGGCGATGACCTCGACAACCGCGCCCTTCCGGGCATCAAAATCGATGTCATCATGGGCCGGCACGCCGGCTTCCTGACGGCCGCCTCCGTCCTCGGCAAGCAGCGGGATGATGACGGTCCGCATCTGGTTTATGTGCCCGAGCGGCCGATTACGATGGACAAGTTCCTGGCGGATGTCGAGGCCGTCTATAAGAAGCTGGGCCGCTGTGTCGTGGCCGTCAGCGAAGGCATCTGCGATACCGATCACGTCACCTGGACGGAAAAAATCGCCCAGACCGGAGAAAAAGACGCCCACGGAAACGTGCAGCTGTCCGGCACCGGCGCCTTGGCCGACTACCTGGCTGCTCAGGTAAAAACCAAACTGAAGGTCAAACGCGTCCGCGCCGACACCTTCGGGTATCTGCAGCGCAGCTTTGCAGGCCTGCAGTCCGAAGTGGACCGGCAGGAGGCTGAAATGTGCGGGCGGATGGCCGTGCAGTACTCGATGAAATACGACAACGGTTCTGTAGCGATGAAGCGAACCGGAAACGGCAAAAACTACGGCGTGGAATACTTCCGCACTGAGCTGGCCAACGTGGCCGAAAAGACCAAATCCCTGCCGGATGAGTTTATCACTGCGGAAGGCAACGGGATTACGCAGGCCTTTGTCGAATACGCCCTGCCGCTGGTAGGCCAGCTGCCGCAGACCGAGTATCTGGGCAACTACCCGCGAATCAAGAAAAAATAATAACGCTCTGTAAAACAAAAACGCCTGTCGGATTCGCTGTTCCGGCAGGCGTTTTTTATCGGCCAGGTTATTTTCTGCAATAATCGGTCTTGTATTTCGTGATTACCGCCTCCACCCCGCTTTCCGTACCATCAGCGGCGGCATCTGTTCAGGCTTGACTCGATTCATATCCGGCTTAACACAGCTGCGTAAATTCGGATAAACCTTAATCTCATAATTGAGCATAAGCCAAGGTACCGGTTTCTTCTCCAAACGCTTCATAATCGGCCTCTATTTTGACGTTTCGTACTTCCCCTCTCTCATCGGCCGAAATTTTGCCTATCTTAACCACCCCAATCGTACTTTTCCCCTATGCCAAAACGCCCGATAATCGTATAATAAACAACACAAAAACAGGAGATGGTTATGGATTTGATTTTACGTGAATCGAAAACCTCGGCGCACTACAGCATCAGTTATGTGCTTGCAGGCAGCTGGAATGCCGACCCGAGCGTTCAGATTGATTTCCAGAAAGCCCTGCTCGAAAACGGACTGGAATTCTCCCAATCGCTGTTTTATAAAAACGGCTTCCAGCTCCGCCGGGAACCGCCGTCTTCCCCGCTGCAAATCCTCCTCGAAAGCCCGGCGCCCCAGATTCACAATCTGAAGATTATCGCCCTGAATCCCAACTGCGACTTGGACTATTTCTGCCGCGAGGCGGAGGCCGTCACGACTGCCTATCAGCAAATCTGGCCGGCCGAACAGTACCAGATTCTGAACACCAGCGCCCGCATCGACCATCTGTATAGTACGAAGGTTCATGCCTTCCAATATTTGTGGGAAAATCGGCTCAATCAGTCGCCGGAGGATTTTAAGGCATTAGGCGGACGGCCCGTTCACGGCGGCGGCCTGCGTCTGCTGATTCCGCCCCACGCTGCCGAAGGACAGGAGCCGGTCACGATTGAACTGCGGGTCGAATCGTTTCTCCGCGAACCCCGCAAGCTCCTGGTTGAAACCGCCTTTACATGGCCCAAGCCGCGCGTCCTGACAGACGGGGAACGCTTCGACCCAAGACCCTACCTGGAAGCCGTCGAAAACTACGCGGCAACAGAGGTATGGAACTTTATCACCCACGGCTCCGGTCCAGCCGGCTCTTAAAACACAAGCGAAATGTTATAGATCCTGAAGCGGAAACCGTCCCAGGGCCGCCAGGGCCATCTCAACTTGCCCCAGCGGGGCACTGACGGCAAAACCCGCTACGTGCGGAGCCAGCTGGGCAATCATCTCGTGGGCAATTTCGGCCCCGATGCGGCGCCCCTCCTGGCGGGTTTTGGCTTTGGCCATGCGCTTCAGCAGCGCCTCCGGCACAACAACCCCCGGCACTTCGTTGGCCATAAACTCGGCATTTTTAAAACTGACAAACGGCCAGATGCCCGCCAGAATAGGGATGCGGCAATTCTCCACCGCTGCCTGAAATGCATAAAACATTTCCAAATCAAATACCGGCTGCGTTATGGCATACTCCGCCCCGGCCTGCACTTTCAGCCGAAACCGGTCAATCTCCCGGTGAATATCCGACGCAACCGGATTAGCCCCGACCCCAATGGTCAGTCCCAGCGGCTCCGGCAGAGGATTGCCCGCTATGTCAATCCCGCGGTTGAGATTCTGAACCACCCGGGTAAGGGCGATCGAATCCAAATCAAATACCGCTGTGGCATTCGGATAATCGCCGAGTTTGGGCGGGTCGCCCGTAATAATCAGCACATTTCGAAGACCGACGGCATACAGCCCCAGCAAATCGGACTGAAGACCGATGAGATTCTTATCCCGGCAGCAGACGTGCAGAATCGTCTCAATCCCAGCCTCCTGCTCAATCTTGACGGCTGTAACCATCGGGCTGAGCCGGGCGCTGGCGCGGGGGCCGTCCGGAATATTGACCGCATCAATGCCGTGCTGGGCACACAGGCGGGCCCGCTCGAGCACCCCGCGAAGGTCCACGCCGCGCGGCGGCGTCAATTCCACGCACACAATCGGCTGACCGGCAGCCAATTTGGCCCCCAGTTTGGACCGTTCTTTGAGCGGCCGGGGCTCGACACCGGCCGGAGCGGACACCTCAATCCGGCTTGACGGCACAGACACGGCCGACGTCACCCGGTCCAGCGGACGGACGGCCGTGGCAATCTGATGAATATGCTCCGGCGTGGTCCCGCAGCAGCCCCCGATTATCCGTGCCCCGTTTTCAAAGAACCGCTTGGCATACTCGGCCATATACTCCGGCGTGCACATATACAGCATCCGCCCATCCACCTGACGGGGCAGACCCGCATTGGGCTGCACGGAAATCGGCTTGTCGGTAATGTCGCGAATCCGCTGAAGGGCCTCGAGCATATGTGAAGGCCCGACCGAACAGTTCAGTCCGACCGCCGCAACTGCCGGATGCTGGGCAACCGCAGAAAGGGCCTGTTCAATCGGAGTCCCAAAGACCGTCTGGGCATGCTCCAAACAGGTCATCTGGGCCAGAATCGGCAGCTCACAGACAGACCGAACCGCCTCCACAGCAATCAGAAGTTCCGCTTCGCTGCTGAAGGTTTCCAGCAGAAAGAAATCCACTTCCCCTTCGAACAGCGCCCGCGCCTGTTCGGCAAAAACCTGATGGAGCGTAGAAGTCAATTCCGGGTCCGGGACCGGAATATTCAGCCCGCTGGGGCCGATTGAGCCAGCCACCAAAACTTCCACGGGCGCAGCGTCTTTGGCGATTTCCGCCGCCGTCTGGTTGATGACCGCCGTCTTGTCCGCCAACCCGAACCGCCCCAGTTTGATGCTGTTGGCCCCAAAGGTATTCGTTTCAATAAAATCACAACCCGCCTGGATATAGGCCTTATGAATCTCCCGTATCCAGTCCGGCCGAGATAAACTGAGCTCCTCAAAGCAGGTGTTGACAAAGGCCCCCCGCTGATAGAGCATCGTGCCCATCGCCCCATCGCCGATGACAATGCCTTCTCGAAGCCGCTGCAGCAATCCTTTCTTCATTGGAGCAATTGTATACAAAAACTGATTCGTCTTGTAAAGAATCCTCTCTGCAATGGACAATATAGACCTGCTTTGTTGTTTTATAAGCAGACAAAAACCCTTGCATTTTTTTCGTCTTTTTCTATACTGACCCCTCAGTCTCTTAATGATAATCCCCCATTTGATAAGGATAAACTCGAATGGCTGACAAACTGGATGACCTGAAAAAGGTACGGGAACTAATCAATTTAATGAAGGAAAACGACCTCATCGAGGTGGAAATCGCGGATGGGGACCAGAAAATCCACTTGAAACGTCCCCAGCCGGCAACCGCTCATTATATTCCTTCGGTGGTCCCAATGGCACCTGCAGCCCCTGCAGCTCCGGCCCCCGCCGTCCAGAAACCTCAGCCGGATATGGCTATGCCGGAAGAAAGCGGTCTGCTGGAAATCAAATCTCCCATCGTCGGGACTTTTTATGCCGCTCCCAATCCGGAGGCCGCCCCCTACGTCAAACCGGGGGATAAAGTCAAGCCCGACACCGTTGTCTGCATCGTCGAAGCGATGAAAGTAATGAACGAAATTAAGGCCGAAGTGTCCGGAACCATCGTGGAAGTCCTCGTTAAAGACGGCCAATCCGTCGAATTCGGCCAGACTCTCTTCCGGGTGCGCCCCTAACCCCGCTAAACCGTTCCGGCAAAACTTGAGGAAATTATGTTCAGCAGAATCCTGATTGCCAATCGAGGAGAAATCGCCCTGCGGATTATCCGGGCCTGCCATGAATTGGGCATCGAGGCCGTGGCGGTCTTTTCCGAAGCCGACCGCGGAGCCCCGTATCTGGAGACCGCGGACGAGGCCATCTGCATCGGTCCGGCGACACCGGCTAAAAGCTATCTGAATATCCCGGCTATTATCAGCGCCGCTGAGATTGCGGATGTGGACGCCATTCATCCCGGCTACGGCTTTTTGGCCGAAAATGCCCACTTTGCAGAAATCTGCGGAGAATGCGGGATTACATTCATCGGCCCGGACCCGCAATCCATGCGGATGCTGGGCGACAAGGTCCAGGCCCGACTGGTGGCCCAAAAGGCCCGCGTGCCCCTCGTGCCCGGGTCCGAAGGCGAGCTGAAGGATGAAGCGGAGGCAATCAAGCTGGCCAACAAAATCGGCTATCCGGTCATCCTCAAGGCCGCTGCCGGCGGCGGCGGACGCGGAATGCGGGTCGCCCACAACGACATCAGTCTGCACAAGGCCTTCGCCGCTGCACGCGCCGAAGCCGAAGCCGCCTTCAAAAACGGGGCCCTGTACCTGGAAAAATACATCGTGGAACCCCGACACGTCGAAGTGCAGGTGATGGCCGACAAAACCGGAAATGCCGTGCATTTTTACGAGCGTGACTGCACCATTCAGCGGCGGCATCAGAAACTCATTGAAGAATCCCCCTGTCCGGTGCTGGATGAAAAAACCCGTGAGGAGCTGTGCCGCTCGGCCCTGCGGCTTGTGCACGAGGCCAAATATCACAATGCCGCTACGGTCGAATTTCTTCTGGACCGTGACAAAAACTTCTACTTTATCGAGGTCAACACCCGCATTCAGGTCGAGCACCCCGTCACAGAGCTGGTAACGGGCCAGGACCTGATTAAATGGCAGATTCAAATCGCCGCCGGAAACCCGCTCACGCTGCGCCAGCGGGACATCAAACACACCGGCGTGGCGATGGAATGCCGCATCAACGCCGAAGACCCCGCCCGAAACTTTGCCCCCTGTCCGGGTCCGATTCACCGCTTTATCGTCCCCGGCGGGCCGGGCGTGCGGGTCGATACCCATTTGGCTCAGGGCTCCGTCGTCTCCCCGTATTACGATTCGATGGTCGCCAAAGTAATTGTCCATCAGCCCACCCGCGAACAGGCCATTGCCACGATGAAGCGGGCACTGCGGGAGTTTCGCATTGAGCCGATAAAGACTACGATTCCGGCGTGCCTGAAAATCCTTTCGCACAACCTGTTCGTAAAAAATCAGGTGGATACGAGTTTTATCGAACGGCATATGAGTTCCTGATTCGAAAGGAAATCCTATGCATTTGCAGCGGACTGTGGTCCCGTTTCTGCTGCTTTTGCTGCCGCTGACGGCTGTTCTGGCTGTCATTGCGGCCCATCGCCAGGCCAAACTGCAGAAAAAGGAGCCGCTGTCACCGCCGGCTGTGCGGGTGAGCTTCGGCACAGACTCCTGGCCGATGTTTCGCGGCAATCCGCAATTAACCGGCACTGCCTCGGGCGAACTGCCCGAGCACCTCACGCTCGCCTGGAAATTCAAAACAAACGGACCTGTCAAATCCACTCCTATCGCCGCCGACGGCAAAGTCTATATCACCTCGACCGACCAAAAACTCTACGCCGTGGACCTGAAGACCGGCTCCCTCCTCTGGAGCCGGGAACTGGGAGAAATGGAGGCCTCCGCTCTCTGGACTAAATCGGCCCTGTATGTCGGCACCACTACCGGCTGGTTCTATGCGCTCAACCCCGCTGACGGTGCCGTCCTGTGGAAATATGAAACCAAAGGCAAAATCGCCGGCTCCGCCAACTTCCTTAACGGTTGTATCTTCTTCGGAAGCTATGACGGGACCCTCCATGCACTCAGCCCGGATGGAAAAGTCCTGTGGACTTTCCAAACCGAAAGCTATCTGAACGGCACACCGGCGGCCGTTCCGTCGGCAGTCATTGCCGGCGGCTGCGATGCCAACCTGTATCTGATTCATCCAGACGACCCCAGGCAGGTTCGCCGAATCGACACCGGCTCTTATATTCCGTCCAGCCCGGCTGTGTACGAGAACCTGGCCTATATCGGCAACTTTGAAGGACAGCTCTTTTGTGTGGATACCCAAACGGCACAAATCGTCTGGACGTCCAGCCATTCGGACGACGCCTTTTTTGCCGCACCCGCCGTCAATGAACAATACCTGGTTGTCGGCTCGCAAAAAAATAAAGTCCTTTGCCTGGACCGAAAGACCGGCGGGCTCCTCTGGACATTCCGCACGGAGGATGCCGTTAATTCCAGCCCGGTCATCTGCGGTACCAAAGTTCTGTTCGGTTCCGACGACGGCTTCTTCCGGATGCTCTCGCTGACTGACGGCAAAGAACTCTGGTCTGCCAACCTCGCCCGGCCGATCGCCTCCTCTCCGGCTGTCGTGAGCAATCTTGTTCTGATTGGCTGCGACGACGGCTTCGTGTACGCCTGGAAACAGCCGGACTGAACGCCCTATGTTCTTTTTTGTGTTCAGTACATCCTGTCGGGAAACGGAAGGGCCTGCCCTCACAATAGACTGCCCATCCTGCGGGGAAAGGGGGCCTGCGGATTCTGCAGAGATTGTGGAAAAGGGGACACTGTTTTTCTTCATACCATCGTTTCGGGTTCGCACAACCCGACTGACCTGCCGAAATTGCGGGAGGAGTTTTTACCTGAACCTTCCGCTGGAAGATGTGTCCCAACTGACACCTGCCGACCTTCACCAAATGCTCTGGAATACTCCTTCCTCCCTGCTCCCGACTGTACTGGCTCTAATTGCGTTGGTCGCCTCTATAATCCCATTCGCCGGGCTTCTTGTTGCACTTATCACCCAGCCCTTCATCTGGAAAACCCCAAGCTGGCAGCGAATTGTTTCCCTGTTTGCCATAATAATTTCCTTTTTCTCAACGTTTTTTTATCTTGTTTTCCGCTCGTAAACCCTTAAAAATAAAATGGATATGCTTTTATAGGACCCGCAATATATCAACTATTAAACATTTCAATAAATAAACATTGTATTTCTTGAAATATTTTCTGTATAATGAGCGTATAACCTTACAGAAAAGACGACGGTTCTTGGACGGCCCCATGGGACCGGAATTGGAAAAGGCCATACAGGATTTGAGTTTGCGGATGCGTCTGATTCGCGCCGCACAGGAAGGCGATGCGCCCGGCTCCCTGAGTGAACGCGAGGCCCTGATCCTGCAGCAGCTGCTCGAACGCCCCGAGATGACGGTCTCCGAAATCGCCCAATCCTGGCCGAACGTCAGTGAAAGCACCATCTCGATAACCCTCACGCGTCTGTGGCGCGAAAAAGGACTCGTGTCCAAGACCATCAAGCCCGACAACCAGCGGGTGACCCTGGTCAAACTCACCGACAAAGGCCGACAGACAATTCAAAAATATTTGGAGCAGCAGACAGAACGCTTCAACGCTCTTTTCCATGCCATCAACGTTACTCCGGAAGAAAAAGAGGTCCTGATTCGCATTTGCACGCGGGCATCCGAATTTTTGGACAAATACCTGTCAGCGATGCAGAACCAGCCCTCGAAATCGTAAAAATCGCATGAGCAAACCGGACTTTCCCAAGCCGGTCTGCCCAGAAAGGAGATAAGCCATGAAAAGCAGACATATACAATGGCTTCTGTTCGGGATGGCAATTCTGGCAGTGTCCCTGACCGCTTTGGCACGAGAAAAACCGGACAATCGCGGTTCCGCTCGGGGAAACGACCGCCCCGCCGCTGCACCGCAAAAGCAGGAATCTCCTCCATCGCAACCGGCGCCGCCTGCTGAACCGGCTAAATCGGCAGAGCAATCCGCATCCACTCAGCAACCCTCCCGCTCGATTCAGCAACCCGCCGCAGCACGAGATGCTCTCACCCGGCCTGCTGTCCCTGCCGCAAGGCCCACGCGGTCTTCTGAAAGCCGCAGGCTGTCTGCGCAAACCTCGCAAGGCAGTCCGCAGCAGACAGAAAGAAAAGTCGTCTCTGCTGAAAAAACTGCACGCAGAAACAGCCCGCCGTCTGTTTCCAGACCTGCGGAAACACAGGATGTTTTGAAAACCCGTCCAGCCGATTCAAAAACCCTCTCCCGTCCAACCCGACCGGAACGCTCCGCTCCCGCTGAAATCAAAACGCCGACAGATGTATCCTCCCCATCTTCCGTACGTTCTCAAAGCCGTCTGAACAGCCGGCGGCACGTTGTTGTCGCCAATCTTTCCGCCGGTCGAAACAGCCGACGCACTCAATCCGATTCCCCGGAAGAACAAGAAACAAAATCCTCTGCCGACAAAAACAAACCGGCTCGTCCGCAGAATACACGCAGTACGCTGACCTTGAAATCCTCCGAGCAGAAAACGAACGACAGAAAAGAAAAGTCCGGGCAGCAAACCGATTCGGTCCGTGCCGCTTCGGAGCGGAAGAATCGCCGCGTCATCGTTTCCAAAATCGAACGGCCCGCTCCGCGTGAAACCCGCGACGGCGGCACAAAACTTCAGCCCCCCTTGGAGCGCCCTCTTGCCCAGCCCGCACGCCCCGGCAGTCAAAGCATCATCCGGGCCGATGAGCTCAGCGAGCCGACCCGACACCATCCGGGCCGAGAGGCAAGGGCGTCCGTGCACAACAGTCGTCCAAGCCATAAAGAGCGATACGACAGCAAAATCACCGTCACACCCGAAAAGAAAATTGTTGTCGTCGGCGACATCACGCCTCACCGTCCGCGGCCCTATATCCCTCGCCGGCTTCATCCCGACCTGGTGATTGTCCGCAGCAGTCCGCACTGGCATGATTGCGGTTCGTATTTTTCCCTGACATTTTCCTTTAATTCCTGTGCCCGTCTGGCCTGCGTACCCTATCGTTCCTGCTGGGGTCTGACGTATTATTACCCCCGCTATCACCGCCGCTATGTCTTTGTGAGCATCGGCGGCTGGTGGCCGTGCGAATACCGATACATTCGCTATTACTGGTACGGCTGCCATCCGTACTACTGGTACGGTCCGACCGTCATCACCTCTGCCCCCGTTATTGAGCAGAACATCTACAACACGTATAACTACTACGGCAAAGCCGACGCCGACTCTTCGCAGAAAACCTCTGCTCCGTGGAAGTATCCCTTCGGCGATTCCAACTATGATGTGAGCGGCTATATCGAAAAGATTTCTGCACCTGACGCTCCTCAGTTCCAGACTGCTGCCGACCTGTGCTTCGATCGAGCCGTCAATCTGTTCCTGGCGGGCAAATACGCGGATGCCGCCGCTCAATTCCGAGAGGCGGTCCGGCTTTCTCCGGATGATATTATCCTGCCGTTCACGTACAGCCAGGCCCTCTTTGCCGACGGCGACTATGCCCATGCCGCCGCCGTGCTGCGTTCGGCTGTGGCGGCCATTCCGGATGACCAGCTGACGATTTACTACCCGCGCGGACTGTATGAAAAAGAGGAAACCCTGCTGGCCCAGATTGAGGTCCTCGAAAAGGCGGCGCAGGAAGAGCCTTTTGCGGCCGATTTCCATCTGCTTTTGGGGTATCAGTACATCAGCATCGAAAAGTATGACAAGGCCGCCGACCATCTGAAAGAAGCCGTCAAAGACCCGGCGAATCAGCCCGCCGCCCAAAAACTCCTCGACCTGCTCACCCAGCTCCAGCAGCCCGAAGACGATTAGCCCCTATGGGTAAAACAGCCCCGGGCGAATGAGCCCGGGAAAAAAAATTGAAATCTTTCACCATACCCTTACGGGCAGGGCTATCCTATGCCGCCTGTGCAGGCTCAAAGTTCGTTTCTGGCCACCGAAAGCCGGCCGAGGGACTCTCTTTCTTCATTCTTAATTCGTAATTCTTCCTTTCTTCAATCCGTGTAAATCCGCGGTTTCTTATACGCTTTTAGGCGGTCTTCCTTAAACTTTCCACATCCCGTCTTGACAAAACAAAAAAATCTCTTATACTGCAATTTATTAAAGAAAAGGAGGAACGGAAAATGAGAAAGCTGTCCTTTTTCCGTTGGTTGGTTGTTGGAGGATGGATGTGCTCATCAGCCCTGTTCGGCTATTCCGGAGGCGATGGTTCCCCTTCTAATCCCTATCAAATCAGCACACCCCAAGACTGGCTGACCCTTTGCAGTACCCCCGCCGATGCAAACGGCCTTTGTTTTATCCTCACGAGCGACATCAACCTTTCCGGATTTCCTATCTCGGAGGTTGGCACAACTGAACAGCCGTTTACCGGGTCATTGGACGGAGCCGGACATACCATTTACGGGGTAAACTTTCAGTCCGCTGCCGATTTCTCCGGATTATTCGGAACAATCGGAACGGAGGGTCTTGTGCAAAATCTGACGGTTTATAATCCCGTCATTTCGGGTACCTCTTTCCACAATTTTTACATCGGCGGACTGGCCGGTTATAACAAGGGTACTATCCGCCGCTGCACCGTGGTCCGGGGTTCCTTAACACCAGAATATATTTTCATCAGCGGAGGTTTGGTCGGGGGTAGTGAAGGGCTGCTTCTGGACTGTTCCTACATCGGAGATACAACCCTTTCCGGCTCCTATGCAGGAGGTCTCGCGGGCATGAATTGGGGGACTATGGTCTCCTGTAAATCTCAGGGGAATATCTCTATCAACGGTACGCGCGGCGGGCACCTGGCTGGAGGAAATTCCGGAAGAGTCTTTCGCTGTGCGGCATCCGGCAGCTTGACGGTTTCCGGAACCGAAGGCGGCGGACTAATCGGAATCAATACCGGAACAGTCGAGTCCTCCTCGGCAGATGTAAACATTACCCTGTACCCCGGATCCAGCAAATACGCCTTCATCGGCGGGCTGATTGCCGACAACGGGGGCCCTGTTTTGAACTGCTGTGCAAAAGGAAACGGTACCGCCTATCTCTTATATGGTCCATCTTATACATGCAGAGCGGGCGGACTAATTGGCCGAAGCAATCCGAATATACTCCATTGTTATTCAACCGGCCAGGTCCGCGGCATTCCGGCACCTCAAACGATTCTCGGCGGTCTTGTTGGGGAAAAAGCAGGTCAGGGAAATATCGATGAGCCCTATTCATTCTGGGATATTCAAACCAGCGGATGCACTGTCAGCGCCGTCGGCACAGGCAAGACAACCGCAGAAATGAAAATGCGTTCGACGTTCCTTGCGGCCGGCTGGGATTTTACAAACGAAACAGACAACGGCCCTTATGAGACCTGGCGATTATGTACGGATGGAATCGATTATCCGCGGCTGAATTGGCAATCTCGCACAGGAGACCGGAATTGCCCGCCGGGAGTAGAGAAAACGGATTTGGCCTTTCTGGCAGAATGGTGGTTGGCAGACAACTGCGGGTTTGACAACGAGTTCTGCGCAGGAACAGATTTGAATTATTCTCAAACGGTGGACGGGGCGGATTGGGCAATCTTTACCCAAAATTGGCTGAAAAATCCGTAAAATCACCTATTCTCCTCCTCTCCTTCTTGCCCAAAACAAAAAACCGGATTATATTGAGGACACAGTCAGCAAAAGGACTTGCAGCGATGCTCGAACGACTGGAACAGCTTCATCCGATTATGCAGGCCCTCTTGGCCACGCTCTTTACCTGGGGGCTGACCGCCCTCGGAGCGGGCACCGTCTTTTTCTTCAAAAGCATCAACCGCCGCACGCTCGATGCGATGCTGTCCTTTGCGGCGGGCGTGATGATTGCCGCCAGCTACTGGTCGCTGCTGGCGCCGGCCATCGAGATGGCCTCCAATCAGGGACAAATCGCCTGGATTCCCGCCGCCGTGGGCTTTCTGCTGGGCGGAGCCTTCCTGCGGGGGGTCGATGTCCTCCTGCCGCATCTGCATCTGGGCTATCCGACCGAAGAGGCCGAGGGCATTCATACCTCCTGGCGGCGAAGCGTGCTGCTGGTTCTGGCCATTACCCTGCACAATATCCCGGAGGGACTGGCCGTGGGCATCGCCTTCGGCGCCCTCAAATACGGCCTGTCCGAAGCCAGCTTCAGCGGGGCCCTGGCCCTGGCTATCGGCATCGGCATCCAGAACTTCCCCGAAGGAGCGGCCGTATCGGTTCCGCTCCGCCGCGAAGGATTCAGCCGCCTGAAGAGTTTCTGGTACGGCCAGCTGTCCGGCGCAGTCGAGCCGATTGCAGGCGTGCTCGGGGCCTGGGCCGTAATGAGCATCACCCCCCTGCTGCCGTATGCACTGGCCTTTGCGGCCGGGGCTATGATTTTCGTCGTCATCGAAGAGGTCATCCCTGAATCGCAGCGGGCAGGCCATGTGGACCTGGCCACCACCTCCGCCATGCTCGGTTTTACCGTCATGATGGTTCTGGATGTGGCCCTCGGATAGCCGTCGTCAGGAATCCGCAGGCGTCTTCTTTCTGCGCGTCAGGATGTGATAGCCCAGCATCAGGACAAACAAAACCAGCAGCAATTGCAGGATTCTCTTGGCGGCGTGATCAACGGAGGCGTTAATCTGCCGGGTAATCTGGTCCTGGGTCTGGGGCATCTGCTGAAGCGTCTGAACAACCTGATGAATTTGCTCGGCAGTCCGGCCGATATTGGACACGAGGGCATCAAAATCCCGCATCGTAAACGGCGGACCGGCCTGGGGGTTCCGTTCCCTGCGAACCGTAAACGGCTCCACCAGTGCGCGAGCTGATTCGGCAGCCCGGGCAACTTCCGCCGCCGTCTCTTTGAGTGTTCGCCCTGTCGTATCCAGCGATTCAATCGCCGCCCGCACCTCAGCGGCTGTCTCTCGGGCCGAGACAAGGGCTTGATTCAGGGCTGTCTGAGAAGAGTCCTCCTCAAGCATGGCCGTCAACTTCTCCGCAGCAGCCGACAGACGGACACTGCTCTCCGAAAACCGCTCCAGACTGGTCAGCAATGACTGCATCTGCTCAGAACCGGCCCATTCATCCATAAACAATTGGGCCTCCCAGTGCATCATCTCCGGCAGGTCGCGGACGACATCCGTAAACCGCTCGGCGGTATTGCGGAACTGATAGACGGCATCGGCCGTCCTGTCCACGCCGCGCATCGCACTGAACGGCGCCATCGGAATCGTAATCACATTCATCAGCGGGTTGGGGCCTTCCTTCTGCTCCTTGGTGGCCATCACCACCAGATTCGAGTAAGTCCCGCGGATGGGGTTCCGCCGGGCGAAATCCATCAGATTGTCATAGGCCTCCTGGTACTTCTGCTCATCGAGGAACAGCCGGGCAATCCGCCGGATTTCCTCCTCCGCGCGGCGGGTAAAATCCACCACAACAGACTGCTGACTGCCGTAAAGGTGCATCCCGTCTCCCTGCTCGAGATACAGACGCATCCGGAGGGTAAAACCCCAAATCTCCAGAAACGCCGCCACCGGATCGGAGGGCTCCAGCATGGTGTCAATCGCGGAGATGATGCGCATCCGCATTTGGAGGCTGATTCGCTGGGTCCGGCGGGCTCCGTTCTGCGTATCAATCTGTTCGCCAATCCGCTTCAGCTCCGCCACATAATAATCCCGATAGCTGTTCAGCAGTTCCCGCAGCTCCTCTTTGGTAATCATTCCCTCCTGGGGTGTTCTCATCGTGCCGACCGTGGAACGATGACCCAGCTCACAACCGCCGAACCCCAGCAGAATCAGCCCTGTCAAAAGACAGACGGATAATTTCATATTCATTCCTCTTCCTACAAACAGATGTCAGCCCGATTCCAGCCGGCTGAATTCCATTGTAGCCCGCTTCCATCAGATAGAACAAATAAAAAAACTGTGAGGGCCCACAGACCCTCACAGTTTATCAAATGCATGTCTTTGAGGGCTTATTTATAGAAATGCGTCGATTCGGTTTCCTGAACATCGCGATCCAGCTGATCCGCATTCAGAACCACTCCAAATCGGACATCCCCTTCCTTGGCAGCCTTGACCGTAACCTTCCAGCTCGCTTTGGCCTTGGCGTTCAGAGAAGCCAGCGGCGCAAAGGTCACCTTGTTGCCCTCTGCACTTCCTTTTGTAGCGCCGTCGGCAGAGACAAACTGCATCGTATCTTCCAGCATGCAGACAATCTTGAGATTTGTAGCAGTTGCTGTGCCTTGGTTCGTTACGGTGATGACATATGTCTCATTCTGACCGACTTCAATGGGGTCTGCCACATCAACAACTTCCAGCAGCAAAGCCGGAATTCCGCGGATTTCCACCGAAGCGGACTTGGAAACATCCTGAGCGCACACCGCTTTGGCAGTGGCGGTATTGCTGATCTTGCCGAGCGCGGTCGGAACATAGGAAACCGTAAACTGCTTGGAAGCCCCGGGCGCCAAATCGCCGACGTTCCAGGTAATCAGCCCGCCGGACTGCGTCCCGCCGCCGCTGACCTGAAGCTGTTCAACTCCTGTCGGTATCATGTCGGTAACGACGGTATTCCTGGCCACCCCGTCCCCCTTATTGGCCACTGTAATCGTGTATTCTACGCGGCGTCCGCCGTATTCCCATTCCCTTCCAATCGTTTTGTCAATCGTCAGGACGGGCTGGGTCACTTTCGTCCGTGTCACATTGGACTCAGACTTCAGATTGCCGTCTGCTACAGCAACGGCCCTGTTCTCATACGTACCGGTTTTGGTCGCCTTGATCTGAACGGTCTTGGTCGCCGAACGCCCGGCCGGCAGCGAATCCACCTTCATTGTAACCTGCGAGGAACCGTCCATCGTTGTCAGACCTGCCGGCAATGGGTCGGTAATCTGAATATTCCGTGCTTCGCCTGTTCCCTTGTTGGTAATCGTAAATGTCACCTGCATCGGGTCGCAAATGGAGACTTCTGCCGGCGCATTCTTTACCAATTCAAGAGCCGGCTGAACCACCTGGGTCTTGGCACAGGCCGGGATGATATAGGTTGCATCCGCACAGGTGGCAAGCCAACCTTCACTAGTGGCTTGTCCCTTGACCACCATCGTCTTGGCCTCATTGGGTCCCATGCTGTCCAGCTGCCAGGTCAAAATCTGACCGGCCAACTTGCCCTCCGGCGACGAACTGATGTATTTAAAATTCTGCGGAAGCCGCTCTGTAATCACAACCGAACTTAAGGTCTTATCTGTCAGATTGGTGGCCTTAATCGTGTATTCAAACGGAGCATTCATCGTGACCGTCTGAGGCAGAATTTTTTCGAGCTTAAGCGTTCCGCAGCAATCATTGTTGTACAATTGGGTCGCCGTGTAATAGGCCGCCGCCGGGGCCGGTGCGGGCTTAGGAGCCGGGGCCGGAGTCGGAGCAGGAGCCGGTTCAGATTTGGTTTCTTCGCATTGAAAACACTGGCAGCCGCTTGCCGCACAAAGACAAACAATCAGCAAAATAGATAAAAGTTTTCTCATAAGTAACCTCCTTAAAAAGTTGAAATAGGGAAATAGATTTCATCACGTCTGATTTCATCACGGGGGAATCTTGTTGGGCCAATACTGACATTTATCCATAAGTTTTCTCCCAAAATCCATTCAAAATCGACCCTTAAAAATCTATGGTAATAACTTCTTCTCCTTTTGGAAAGCAATTATTTTAAAAATTATGAGCGTTACCGCCTGCTTAACTTCACCGCATTTCATCTTACAAAACAGGCAATTTGCATTTTGACGGCTTCATCCTCAGCCGATATAATTTTTCGCAAAAGTATGGAAGAAGAAATCCGGAGTCTGATGCATGCAAACTGCTCTCCTGACATTGATCGCCGTATTCATTATTTTGCTGCTGGCGGCTGCTGGAGTCTTGATTTTTAATCTTTCAGCGCTTCGCCGGGACACGGCCGCTCAGCAGACAGCCGCAGGGCTTCTTCAGCAGCAAATAGAACAAATGCGGCAGAGCAATCTGATTCTCTCGCAGACACTCGAAAAGAATCTTCAAACGGGCCAGCAGAGCATCAGTCAGTTTCTGGCCCACAGCGGACAGACCCTGGGCGAGCTGAAAGAACAATTGGGCCGACTCAAAAGCGACAGTGAACAGATGCTGCGCATCGGCCAGGAGGTCCGTAAACTTCAGGATATCCTCAAAGCCCCCAAACTGCGCGGACAAATCGGCGAATATTCGCTGGAGGGACTTTTGGGGAATATCCTGCCCGCCGAACACTTCGCCATTCAGCATACATTCAAAAACGGCAGAATTGTCGATGCGCTGGTTCGTCTGCCGGATTATTCGGTTCCGATTGATGCGAAGTTTCCGCTGCCGGCGTTTGAAAAGATTGCCGCCGCCGAAACCGAAGAGGAACGCAGCAAAGCGCGCCGTCAGTTTCAAACCGACGTCTGCAGACACATCGACAAAATCGCCGAAAGCTATATCCTGCCTGCTGAGGGCACAGCGGACTTTGCCCTGATGTACATTCCGGCCGAAAACGTCTATTACGAAACCATCGTTCATTCTGATTCGGACAAAGTCAATCTGCCGGACTATGCCCTTGCCAAAAAAGTCATTCCGGTCTCCCCCAATCTGCTGTACGCTTATTTGATGACGGTCGCCATGGGGCTTCGCGGAATGCAGATTGAAAAACAGGCCGCCGAAATTCGCACCGCCCTGGAACAGCTGACCGGTTCATTCGGCTCATTCGTCGACAGCTGGGGGGTGCTGGGCCGGCATCTGCGGAATGCTCAGAATCAATACGAAGAAGGCGACAGCCGCTTGAACAAGTTTACGCTCCAGCTGGAACAAATCCGTCGCGCAGACAAGACATAACGGAGAGCAAACAATGAAAAGGATTATCCTTTGGACATGTCTGACGGTATTGGGACTCGTGCCGCTCATCAGCTGCCGGCAGCAAACGAAGCCTTCTAAAGGCGTGATTGTCCTGGTTCACGGAGCCTGGGGCGGCGGCTGGGGATTTCGTCAAATGGAGGAACTGCTGCAGGCCAAAGGGTATCAGGTTTATCGGCCCACCCTGACCGGACAGGGAGAGCGGGTCCATCTGGCCGGCGAGCAAATCAGCCTGGAAACCCACATTCAGGATATTGTGAATGTGATTGTGTTCGAGGACCTGAAGGATATTGTACTCCTCGGCCACAGTTACGGCGGAATGGTCATCTCCGGTGTTGCTGACCGGATTCCGGAGCGAATCAGCCGGCTGATTTATCTGGATGCCGTTCTCCCGGAGGACGGAGAGAATCTGCTGGACCATCCGGCCTTTGCCGCCAACAAGGCACAGCTGCTGGCCGCAGCACGCGGCGGATTCATCTATCCGATGTGGGTCAAAGAGGACCAAAGTCCGCCCAAGGATGTCCCGCATCCCTTAAAGACCCTCACCGACCCCATCGTCCTGAACAACCCGAAACGTCTGGAGATTCCGGCTGATTATATTCTGACGATTGACCCGGGTACGGCCGAACAGCTGGATACATTTTATCCATACGCTCAGCGGGCGGCCCAGTACAAATGGCCGGTGCACCGAATGGAGGCCGACCACAACCCCCAGCGGTCCAAACCCAAGGAGCTGGCCGAGCTTCTGGACCAAATCCTCCAAAGCCGCCCGGTCAAACAACCACGCCCTTCTTGAGAATCAGGTTGGCATAAAGGGCCGGCTCGCTGGTGGCTACAATCGCAAAGGCATTTCGGGCACGTTCATAGAACGCGTGCCGCTCGATTTGCTCAAAATCAGTAAACTTCTCGCCGCTGGCCCGAATGATTTTCCGGTATTCCTCCCAAATCGTCGGGCGAGTCGGGTCGCCGGGCACCACCTGCATCAGCACAGCCGGACGCTGGACATACTGGTCCAGCGGAAAGAATTTCAAAACGGCCTCCAGCAGCGGCGGAATCATCAGGCCGTCGGCCCGGATGAGACGGCGGGCATTGGAACAGGCCGGAAAGTTGCCGTCCGCCAGCACCAGTTCATCCCCGTGGCCCATCTCCATCAGAACCTTCAGCAGCTCGGGCGAAAGAATCGCCGGAATTCCCTTGAGCATAGCATCCCTTTCCCAAAACAAGTCCGATCTATTCTAAAGGGAAAAATCTCCGCCGACAAGCCCAAGAGGAACGGAAACATCATTTCTGTTCCCTGACAGCTGATGACTGTTAACGGGTGCATCCTCTTTTCCCCAGGCTTGCGCCCGGGGCTGATTCCCACGTCAGGCCCTTGTCCTTCCCTCGCATCCCCCGTCATTCCCGCGGCATCTTGTCATTCCCGCGGCATCTTGTCATTCCCGCGGCATCTTGTCATTCCCGCGCAGGCGGGAATCCAGTCTTTTATTTCACTCCTTCCAGCATCCTGTCCACCGAGGCTTTTCGCCAAGGAGGAAGGCGGGAATTCAGCCCTGTTTGGAAACAAAGGCTTTAGTACACTCCCGGCGAAGGGGCCCCGGCGGTCCAGTTGGCCGGGTCGTTTCCATAGGCGGAAAGAGAAATCCGCTGCAGAGCTGCCCCGCCTCCATCCGGCTGATTCGGCCAAGGAAAATCATCATCGTAGGCAACCTGGTCGACGCGAATCCAGAAACGGTTTTTCCCGAAGGGCTGTTCCCCGGGCCGACAGAGCCGGACTTTCTCGCCGCCGTTGCTCAAAGACGTATCATTCTCAAACGGCCCCAGAATGGGAACATCTGCCGGAATCTGTGAACCGTAATAGGCCCGCAGAGCAGATGGATTTTTGGCAATAATCAAGACACCCCCGGCGGGAATTTCCGTGTTCAGCGGGAAAGGAAAGTCAATTCCTTCCGTAAAGGCCCACGGAACCAATTCCTGAATAATAGCGCCGGGCGCTGTTTCCGTATCAACCCAGTCCTGCAGGACAACCGGTTCAGAAGAGATGTTGACCAGCTCGATATACTCATCCCCCGTATTGTCGGGAGCGGGATTGTACTGGATTTCCGAAATCACAATCGGCCCAACCAGCGGATACGCGTTGGGGCCGCCGGGGGTTGGAGTGCTCATCGCCACAAAATCCATATCACCGTCTGTTTTTAGATAGCGTCCGAACGAAATACCGGTCAGCGAAGCATCAAATGACTGAGAAGCCTGGCAGGTGCCGTCGCCGGAGGTCAAATAAACGGTTTCGCCGTTTTCGCTCAGGGCGAAGGCCGAACCAAAATGCTGATTTTCATAAAAAACCGCATAGCCGTATGGCTCAAGGACTGTCCCATTCGGAATTTGGTATTTCATCAGGTTGGTGCTGCTGTCGCTGAGGAACCATCCGCCGATGGAAATCGGCTGTGCGGTTGTGTTGTACAGCTCAATCCAATCCGGTGCCTGATTATGAGAATGAGCCAGCAGCTCATTGATAACAATGCTGCCGGGCACTGGACCGACTTCAAAGACGGCCTCCGCCAAAGCACTCCACAGTCCCACACTGGTTCGGGCACGCGCTTTGACACAAACGGTCCTGGACAGGGTCAGCGGTGTGGTATAAACCGCTGCCGAAGCGGTATTCACCGCTCCGCCGGTCAAGCGAGGATCGGCGCCGTCAAGGGTGTACCAGATTGTATTTTCGCCGGCGGACATTGTCAGAACGGCTCCGCTGTCAGCCCGTCCGCCGTACTGCAGAACACCGTTCACAAAAAACTCCGGAGCCGCAATCGTCGGATACCACGGCGGATTTTTCGAGGTAAACTGGGCCAGCACAACATCTCGCCGGGTCGGGATGAAATTCGTTAAGAGCCGATTGCACTCGTTCAGCCATTCCGTATTTCGGGTATAAGGAGTCGCCGGCCGCCGGTTGTCGCCCCAGCGGGCGGATTCACCGACAATCGCCCGGTCAATCCAGGTGGTTAAGTTTGTAAAGAGAGCCGCAAAATTCTCCGGCGTCAACGCTCCGTTGTGGAAGAAATGTTTGTGAACCCGGTCTGCAAAAAGGATTCGATATTCGGGATTGACAATCCACTTCTGATGAAGTCCGGTCGGCGCCATCGCCGTGTTCTTTGTGGTGGCATCGACTACGGTAAACGTGCCGTCATCCATCACATGTTCGCCGTCCCACATATGCCAGCGCCAGCGCCCGGCTGGGTCAAACCGATTCCGCGTCGCATACCAGTTCTTGTGGTCCCAGTCGCCGTTGCCCAGATAGAAGTTGGCCAGCAGGTAATCAATAAAGTCGGCAACATCCAATTTCTGCTTGAGATTTTCGAACGCCGTCAGATAATCCGGGCTGGTGGGAGAAAGAGCAAACAGAGCAATATAATCCTCATTGCTGCCGCTGACAATGTTGGTGTAATCATGTTTGAGCACATCATAATCATCCTTCTCGCCGCCCAGATAGGCCGCTGCAAAAGAATCATCCGGCCGCTCGTGCAGCCAGTACAGCCCCCAATACAAGCCGTTCAGATACAGATGCACGGGTCTGCCGTGACAGGCATAGCCGCCCATTGCCAACTGCGTATTCGACGCCGCCTGGTCGCGCACATACTCCCCACGCAGACGCTGGGTTGCATCCGCGTGAACCCAGCTGTTTTGAGGACGTGAATCCAAAATAACCGTATCAAACCAGTCCGCTGCACTGGGTCCGAACAAGGGGTATTCGAGCCGGCCGCCGTAAACCCCGCGGAAGGTCAGCCGGAAGGATAATTTATAACTCTTCCACCGGTTCAGGGTCGTGCCGCCGCCGCTGACGCCGCCCTGCATCCGAACTCCGCAGTTGGTGTGGAAGGACTCGATGCCCTGCGGGTCCAGCCATTCGACGGAGCCGGCCCGTTCCGTTCCGTCCTGACTCTGATTGATATAGATTCCGGTGCCGGAGCCGAAAAGCTGGGCTATCGGCACCACCAGTGAAACCGACGGAATCGCCTTCAGGTCGTCTTTGAGCGTCGCTGCATACAAAGCCCCGAACTGCCCGCTTGGCGAGGCAATATCCGGGTCCACCTGATAATCCCCTGTAACGGAACCGCTGTAGGAACCGCCGGGCCAGGTTATCGGATACCCATCCGGCACCACCTGGGCTCCGGTGGATGGATTGGCTGCCTGCGTAAGAACATTATCCAAAAACAAATAGGTCTGCGTATCCACATTCGAAGGCAGCCAGCCGGTTTTGAAGGCCGCCGCACGCAGACACGTTGTTTTGGTGATTTGAATCGGATTGGCCGGATTGTAGATTTGACCGTTTGTTTCTGTAGGCTCCGTCGTATCCGTTGTATAGCGAATAACGGCATCCGGCGTGGGGCAGAAAAGCTGAACCGTAAACGGGGCATCAAAAAATCCTCGTTTCACACTGAAACGGGTGTCGCCGACAACTCCTTCATAAATCCCCGTATTGGCAGCCCCTCGTGTCGGCGAGATCAGATAACCGACTTGCCCGTCGGAGCCGATTCCGTACGAGACCAGACCCCGTTGAGGCGGATAGGTCTCAAAAGAGTCCTCTATCCATTGTCCATCGGGACGAACCAGGGCCAGAAACTCCCCATCCATCGACAATTCAAAATTGGTATGCAGGTTCCCCCAGTCGTCCACAAAAGGATAGCCGTATTTCGCTTCGTCCTTGTTGGATGCGTAAACCAGCAAATAGCCCCAGGGACCGATGGAAACGCCGGTTGGAAACCGCCATTTGGTCAGATGGTTTTGGCTGTCGGTCAGATACCATCCTTCCAGCGAAACGGTCTGGTCGGACAGATTGCGGATTTCAATCCAGTCTTCGTAAGCGGGCTGGCCATTGACCTGCGTGTAGAGATTGACGGCCGGCAGCGGACGCAAATCGCTGACATTGGAGTTGACGGCCATAAATTCATTGAGCACCAGTACCTTCGGCGGATGGGTGTATTCCGCCGAAAAAGCGGTCAACTGACCCTCGGAAACAAAAATCTCATGAGGCGGCGGAGAAAACCAGCCCGAAAGCGCCGAAAACTCAATGGTATGAGGCCCCTGCGGCACCGAGGATAGAACGGCCTGGGAAGACAGCCAGGTTCCCCCGTCCAGCCGCCACTGAGCCCCGGCCGAAACAGCTTCTGGAGGCAGAATCATCACCTGAACCGACCCCAGCCGCTCCTCCAGCCAGGAAGAGGCCAGAAAATAAAGGTCTGACAAATCCGCCCGACCGCTGCCGTCCAAATCGAATTGATTCGGTTCACTTTCAGTCAGCCAGCCGGCGGCCCAGTCGCTCAGGTCCGCCAGATTCACCCGACAATCCCCATTCACATCCCCCAAAGGACAGAGCGGCTCTTCCACCGTGATAACCACTGTATCGGCCGCTTCCAGTTCGCCATCGCTCGCCCGCAACTGCAGCTCGTAGATGCCGGCTGTCGGAAAACGCACCGCGACCTGCGGCTGATTGGGAGACGAAACAAACACCGCATCCGACGGTCCGGAAATCTGCGACCAGGCGAATTGCAGATAGCCGTCGGGATTTCCATACCCGTCGTCAGATACAGAGCCGTTTAAGATCAGATACTCACGCGGGCGCCGGATGGTTTTGTCTGTTCCGGCATTCACTCTGGGAGCCGTGTTGCCCTGCTCGGCGAGCATAAACCCGCCGAACGGATACGCCCGATAGTCGCTGCCGTAGGCCTGAGCCCGCACTATGAAACTTCCCGTTCCATCGCCCCGGTCGGCTACGCGAATTTGGTCCCAACGCACGACATATCCGGTAGTGCTCAAGTGATTGCCGCCGGCCTGCAAAACGGTTTGGTCCCCGCTTTTCAAATAAACGCCGTCTGAACTGTTATTGACGGCACTGATATGTCCGGAAAGGGTAAAAAGGGTCAGACGTTCCGGATAGAGATACCCCCGAATCGCCGTTGTAACAAATGTATAGTTTTTTTGAGGGTTCAGACCGGTAAACTCAATTTCAACCCACCAGCCGCTGCTGCCGTAATAAATCAGCCGATTCGAAAAATCGACAATCCCGCCGAACACGTCATAAGCCGGCGTCCCTGGCCGCGGCTGACTTTCCCCCTCGGCAGAGCCGCTGGTTTCACTGACAGCCAGTCCGGCTGATGCATTCCATCGAAAAGCAACCCTGACGGGGGTCTGAAGACCGGTCGCAAAATCAATCAAATAGCCGGAGGTTTGGGATGTAAACCCGTTATAAATAGTCCAGTTTGTGACATTGGGGGCTGTTGTATCATCCGTTCCCCGAATGCAGTCATTGTAGGCAATAAAATTACAAACAGCAAAAGATGGCAGAAACAGGACAAAACAGATGTGCTTTTTCACTTATCCCCCGACAAAAAATCTTTCTCTTTTTTTAAAATAAATGTCGGGAAAGCAACGACTTTTACAAAGAAAATTAGTTTTTTGTTAAATCAGAAAAATTACAATTCGCTCAAGGCCCGCAACGCCTCTTCCTGGTCGCTGAAGTGGCTTTTTTGTGTTCCGATAATCTGATAATTCTCATGCCCCTTTCCGGCTATTAGGACAATATCCCCCTCTTTGGCTTCATGAATCGCCAGCCGGATGGCTTTTCTTCTGTCGGGCTCAATCACGACGGACTGGGTCCTGAAAGTCTGCGTAAATCCCTTTACTATATCCTGAATAATCGAATTCGGTTCCTCTGTCCTCGGATTATCACTGGTGACGATAACCCAGTCAGCAAGGGCCTGAGCCACCTGGGCCATTCGGGGACGTTTGGTTTTGTCCCGGTCGCCGCCGCAGCCAAAAACGACAACGAGCCGCCCCCGACACAGCGGCCGCAGCGTTGTCAGAACGTTTCGAAGGGCATCATCCGTATGGGCATAATCGACAAAAACGCGAATGCCGGCCTCCTGGGCTTGTCCGCAAAGAATCGGTTCAAGCCGTCCTGGAACCGCCTGAAGTGCTGACAGCCCTGCCGCCACCGTGGACACATCCAATCCCACGGCAAAACAAAGCCCCGCCGCCGCCAGATGATTGCTGATATTGTGAAGACCCGGCAGGGGAGTTTGGACTTTTTCCTTAATATTTCTGAACACCAAATAAAACTCGCTGCCGACAGCATCCATGGATTCAATCTCTGCGGTAATATCTGCTTCCTTATGCGTGGAGTACCACAAAATGCGGCGATTGATTTTCGCGGCTATTTGAACAGAGGCATCGGAATCCGCATTCAGCACCGCCAGCGCGTGAATAGGCAGCCCCGTGAAGAGTTTGGTTTTGGCCGCCAGATAGGCCTCCATCGTTTTATGATAGTCCAAATGGTCCCCGGTTAAGTTGGTAAAAGCCGCTGCGGAAAAGGAAATCCCCGCCAGCCGATTCTGGTCGAGGGCATGGCTGCTGGCTTCAATCATCATAAAGCGTCCGCCATGTTCGACCATTTTGGCCGCGGCTTGCGCTACGGTGAGCGGGTCAGGCGTAGTCAAAGGCGAATCGAGAATTTCGCCGATCAAATCATACTGGATAGTCCCGATTAATCCGCAGGGCAGTCCGGCCGTATTCAGGACCGAACGAACGAGATATCCGATTGTGCTCTTGCCGTTGGTGCCTGTGACAGCCAGATTGGTCAAACGGCTGTTCGGATTGCCGTACGAGGCCTGGGCCAACTGACCGAGCGCCGCCGAGCTGTCCTGAACCAAAATCAATTCCACCGAAGACGGCAAGACCTCAGGACGTTCAGCCACAATATATTTAGCCCCTTGCTGAACGGCTTGAGAAATAAAAGAATGACCGTCCACATGGGCACCGCGCACCGCAACAAACACATCCCCCGGCTGCACCTGCCGAGAGTCATTTCGCACATGGATTAAACGAGAACCGCTTACCCGAGCCAGCAACTCCGTCAAGGTCATGTCCGGAATACTCCATTGAGAATCGGATTTTCTCTTTGTAGATGCCGATAATCTACAATTGTTTTATACCGTTCATTGCAAACCTGTCCAAACACAATTATAATCTCTCTATCGACAAAATAAGCTCCTCACCCTGAATAGGAAGGATGGAATTATGAAAATCTCAGAAAGAGTTCGTACGAGCTCTGTTATTCGTTCTTATCCGATAATATGGGTTGCGCTCGGATTCTGGTTTCTCCTAGACCCACCGCTGCTGTTCGGGGCAGAGGAAAAACCTTCTTATATGGCCATTTTTTTGGAGGGCAAAAAAGTCGGGCATTCCATTCGCACCCGTCAGACAGAAAACGGTCGAGTCATTTCAACTGAGGAGATGACCTTTATTGTCTATCGCGGCGCCCAAATGACCCGTCTGTACACCAAGGAAACCCATATCGAAACCGCCGACGGAAACCCCCTCGGGTTTGAAATGATTCAGGATATCGGCGGAGGCATGCAGAAGCGAAGCGGGGTCATCCGTCCCGACGGACAAATGGATGTAACCCTCGAAATCGCCGGGACCCAACAAACCCTTGTACTGGCCTATCCGCAGGGTGCTTTGATGACCGAAGGGATGCGGCGTCTCCAGAAACAAAAAGGACTGGCGGAGGGAACAGAATTTGAAGCCGTTATCTTTCGCCCTGACATGCTCGAGACCACCGGCGGCGTGCTGTCAATGACCGTCAAAAGCGGCCCCAAAAAAGAAATTGATTTGCTCGGCAAAAAAATCCAGGCCTACGAAACCGAAACTCTTCTGCGCGTCCCCCTCCCCTTTGGGAACCAGGTTCAGACCATTCGAACGGTCAATTACTGCGATGATGAGCTGGAATCGCTGAAGATTCTGGTTCCTTTCGGTGACAAAACTCTCGAACTGGTCTCCTGCGAGAAAGAACTGGCTTTAAGGCCGGAGGATATCTTTGATTTCCTTTCTCTAATAACCGTGTCCAGTCCGGTTCCTTTGCCGCCGGCAGGGACCGCATCAGCGATTGCATACGAAATCACCGTTCTGTCGCCGGAGGGAATTAAGATTCCTTCTGACAACAATCAGGTTGTTGAATCCCTTGGAGAGAAACGTCTTTTATTAACGGTTCGCCCGGCCGTTCCGCCTTCCGACATACCCTTCCCTTATACGGGCAGCGACCCGGAGATTCTGGACGCCCTCAAAACCACAGAGTATCTTCAAAGCAAAGATCCGAAAATCGTTGAAATGGCCCGGACCGCTGTAGGCAACACGACAGATGCCGCCAAAGCCGCGCGGCAAATCGAGTCCTTTGTCAGCGGATACATTAAAAAGCAGGATTATTCCGTCGGATACGCCACCGCTCGCGAAGTCGCCGAAAGCCGTCAGGGAGACTGCAGCGAACACGCCGTTCTGACCGCCGCCCTCTGCCGGGCCGTGGGGATTCCCGCCCGAGTCGTCAGCGGACTGGTCTATACAGAAAATCTGGCCGGTCAGAAGAACGTCTTCGGGGGACACGCATGGGTAGAGGCCTATATCGGGGGAGTATGGGTGGGGCTGGATGCGACCCGCGCCCCGCAAGGGTATGGTCCCGGTCATATTGTGCTGGCAAAAGGCAACGGCAACCCGACCGATTTTCTGAATCTGACGACCGTCTTTGGAAGCTTTAAAATCGACAAAGTAACCGTGCTTCCAACCCTGCCGGCCCAAACGCCAAAAACGCAGGAATCTTCCGCATCCGTTTCCCAATAAAACCCTTTTCAGCAGGAGTGTTTCTATGCATCCCTGTTCAGACAGCAAAAAACACGCAGAGCATTTGTGCAAATTGACTGCCGATGGTCTTCACCGCAGCCGGCCTGAGGAATACAAAGGGCTTGTCAAAGACCCTCAATACGTCTGCAAAAGCTGCGGACGCGTTGCCGCCAAAAAAGACTCTCTCTGCAGCCCCGTTGCGCTGGGGACCTGGGAAGAATAAGCAGGTCGAAGATTTTCTCTGAACCTCAGGAACGCATGGGCGGCTCCGACGGCTGAATCGGCAGCGGTGCCTGAATAGAGCGGATATGCAAATCGCGCTGCGGGAAGGCGATTTTAATCCCTTCCTTGCGAAATTCCTCATCGATTGCACAATTGATCTGGTGTTTGACATCGACCAGACAATCCATCGAAGGAATATAAACCCGAAGCTCAAACTGCAAAGCGCTGTCCCCGAAACTGTCAAATACTACGCGAGGCGCCGGATCATCCTGAATCACATTCGGATGAGAACGGGCGATTCGATATAAAACCTGTTCAACCTTTTTGATGTCCGAACCATAGGCCACACCGACGGGGAACGCCAGACGCAAAACGGTATCCGAGAGAGTCCAGTTAATCAGCCGGCCGGTAATAAATTCCCGATTGGGCACCACCAGCTCCTTGCGGTCCCACAGCTGAATCGTCGTCGCCCGGGTCTGAATGCGGGTCACACGTCCGGTCACCTCTCCGATGGTCACGACATCCCCCACCCGCAGCGGACGCTCCAGCAGAAGCAGCAGACCGCAGATAAAGTTGGCAAAAACCTCCTGCAGGCCGAAGCCCAACCCGACACCGAGGGCGGCAATCAGCCACTGAATGGACGACCAGCGAATGCCCAGCTCTGAAGAAACCAGCAGAATGCCGACAATCACCAGTACATAGCGGCTGACGGAGGTGATGGCAAACCGCACCCCGGCATCCAGCGGGAACCGCCGCAGAAGACTCACTTCCAGAAAGCCCGGAATGTTTCGGGTCAGAATCACCGTCAGAATGGTGATAATCAACGCCCGGAACAGCCCGGCCATTGTAATGTCTTTCACCTGCCCCTGAGCATCCGATGAGCTCCACAAATGAACCTTTTCCAGCACACCGAATGCGGGCAGCACAGACCTCCAAATCCAGAAGACCCCCGCCGCCATCAGCACAATCACCAGGGCATTAATCAGCTTTCGGGTCTGCCCGAACAGATGAGCGAACCATTCCGGAGAATGTTCCATCCGGCTTTCTTTCGACGGAGCAGCCTGCTCCGCAGACGCAGCAGGTTCGAGGGGGCCAATCGATTGGAGATGCAGGGACTGCTGAAGCACAGAAAGCCAGCGAATCAGCATCCCATAGACAAACAGAACAGCCAGCAAAAACAAAATCGTCTCCTGCAGACGCTGTTCGAGCTGCCGGGCGGTGAACCCGTATCCGAGAACGGACAAATAGCAGAAAAACAGCGGAACCAGCCAACAGAGTCCGTACCAGGCATATCGAAACGTATAGAGCCACTGAACACGATGCAGATAAGAAGACAGAAAACCTGAAGGCCGCAGCACAATCAGCAGAAACATCATCAGAAGAATCTGCCGGGCCAAAAACAGCAGCCGCAGGACGCCGTTTCGGGCCGCTTCTTCAATCGCGGCATCCTCCGTCAGATACCACACAAAAACAAGCGGAATCAGAATCTGAAAATACCAGCCGATATGTCTGCGAAACGCGCTCAGGAAATCCGCGGGCAGGCGGAAATGCTCCCCCAACCCGGCAGGAGCACAGAAAATCTGAAGAAACCGATAGACAAAAAGACAGACCGAAGATGCCAGCAAGCCCGCCGCGAGAGACGCAGTTTCCGGGAAAAGAGCCGAGTTTACTTTCAGACGCCAGCCCAGATAGAACGGAACCAACGGTCCAATAGAAGCCGACAGAATAGACAGCAGCAAAGCATACACCGTGTAAAGGTATCGATCGGAATTGACTTTGGAAACTTTCTGGGCCAGTTCCCGGAGCCTCTTTTTGAACCAATTTCGGCAGCGGAAAAGCCCAATCCAGCCGGCCGCACAAAGGATATGCAGCCCCCATTCTTCTACGACATCCTGACGCCAGGCCGAAAAAATCTGACGCCATCGGCTACCGGATATCCATTCCCGGCCGACCCGAAGAACAGACCAGAAATCCCGAAGACTGAACAAAGAGGTGTTCTTGACCCAAAAACTGTTCTCCTCGATAAACCGTTGATATGTCTGAACAGTGCTGACCAGGGCTCGCTCCTGAATATCCAGCTGGGCCAACGCCGTCAGATACTGCATCGTGGAAGCCGTCAGATTCTGGAGAAGCTCCCGCTGCCGGCTGAGCAGTTCGATGACCTTTGGAAGCAAAGCGGAATAGTCTTCGTCGCGTTCCGACAGCCCCGCCGATGCAAGCCGAAAGGCGGCCTGGCCCGACACATCGGCTAAATCCGACCACTGGCGGTCGTATTTGCCCCATTCGAGCTGAACTGCAGAGCTTTCCATCATCCGGCGGCGAATCTGTTTTCGATGCTCACGCAGATCAGGCAGGTCGTTTTTCTTGGTCACCAGCAGCACCCCCAGGGCACTGGTCACCTGCCCGGCTCGGGCAATCTGGGTCTGAATGCCCTCATAATCTTTGCTGACATTCCTCAACTGAGTTTCAACCATCATCGCATAACGGGCGTTTTCTTCCAGCTGGCGAATTCGCTCTGTCTGAAGAGAAGCCAGTTCGGCGTTTTCCAGAAGCAGCTGCTGAAGCACCGGATGCGTTCCCTGTGATTGATGCGCGGCCTGCTCGGCCTGGGCCTGAATCTGCTGAACCTCACGAAGACGGGCCTGCTGAAGCGCCTGCTCCCAACACCGAACCCGACGTTCGGCCTCCGCCAGGCGCCGAGACGAGACATCCCGCTCCAGCATCATCAGGGCTTCGGCGGCGGCATACGCCTTTTCCTCCTCCTCCAAAAGCTCCATCTGAAGACGAAATGTTTCAATCTGAATCTGACTGACCAAAGCAGTCGCCTGGGCCGGCTCGGCCGCACGAAACGGTACAACAAGCGGCGGCATCTGCTGCTTGATTTGGTCCATCTGACCGCGGGCGGTCAGGAGTTCCTGCGGAATCTGCGCCCTGCGCTGGGTGCGGCGGAGCATTTCCTGCTGAACCTGTTCGGCATTCTTGCGGGCCTCATCCCAATCCGTACGGGCCGCCGCAAGTTTCTCCTCCAGTTCTGCAATCGAAAGTCCCTCCGCCGAAGGCAGCCCGGACGACTGATTGAGCGCCGCCAGCGTCTGACGGGCCTTTTCCATCTTCTCCGGCAGCGACGCCTGCATCTGTCGGAAAGACTCAACTCGACTTTGGAGCTCCTTATTTTGGGTCAGAAGGGCCAGCGCCTTGTCATACAGTTCGAAAAGTTTTTGACGGGTCTGCCCCTGAACAGACGAATCCTGCTCGACAGCTTTCCGATACTGCAAAACTTTTTCTTCGGAAATCTCCACTCCGGCGGTCGAAGCCGATAAAACCTGGCCAAAACTGCAGGAGACCCAAACCAAAAAGAAGAAGACCGCAGGAGTCGATTTATAACAACAACGGCTGTTCTGATTCATAGCTAATATCCCTTAAAACGACCTTAAATTACGATTTTTGAGTATCTTACCCCATCAAAAAATCTTTTCAACGGCATTTTCAACGCCGTGGGCTTCCTGAAGCCGCCGCAAGCAACAGAGATTGTGAAATTAGAAAAAGATGGTATAATCAGCTTTTTGGGAAAATCCGGATAAAACACTTATGTTTATTGATCAGGCAAAAATTATTGTCAAAGCCGGAGACGGCGGGCACGGATGCGTCAGTTTTCGGCGGGAAAAATTTATCCCCAAGGGCGGCCCGGACGGCGGCGACGGGGGACGCGGAGGCAATGTGTACTTCCGCGTGGACCCCTCGATTGACACCCTGCTGGATTTTTCCGGACGCCATACTTGGGAAGCCCAGAACGGCAAGCCCGGCGAGGGAAAAAATAAGCACGGGGCCGACGGCGAAGACCTGATTATCCCCGTGCCGCCGGGAACGCTGGTTTATGATGAAGACCTGAACATCCTGCTGGCCGATTTGGACCGCGAGGGGATGCAGGTCTGTATCGCCCGCGGCGGGCGCGGCGGCAAAGGCAACAAGGCCTTCGCCACGCCGGTTCGCCAGGTGCCGCGCTTCGCCCAAAAAGGCAAACCCGGCCAGATGCGCAAACTCCGGCTGGAGCTGAAACTGATTGCCGATGTGGGACTGGTCGGAATGCCCAATGCCGGCAAGAGCACCCTCATCTCCCGCTGCTCGAAGGCCCGACCCAAAATCGCGGATTATCCGTTCACAACTCTGTCGCCTGTATTAGGGATTGTCGAGCTGTCGGATTTTCGCCGGTTTGTGATGGCCGATATCCCCGGGCTGATTGAAGGGGCTCATAAGGGAGCCGGGCTGGGGCACGATTTTCTGCGGCATATTGAACGCACGCGGATTCTCGTTCACCTGCTGGACATTCTGCCGGCGGACCGCTCCGACCCGGTCGTTAATTACCACACCATTCGCAATGAACTGGAATTGTACAGCCGGCAGCTGCTCGAAAAGCCAGAAGTGATCGTCCTGAACAAAATCGATTTGGACCCCGACGGCACGCTCGTGCGACAATACAAAGAGCGTCTGCCGAACGGAAAACCGATTCTGGCGATTTCCGCCGCCACCGGACAGGGAATTGCCGAACTGAAAGAAACACTCTGGAGTCTGGGAAAAGGAAAACCTTATGAATCTGATCGCGATTGACATCGGCAACAGCCGAGTCAAAGTGGCTCTCTACTGTGATGATGAAGAAAAATGGCTGCGGTCCATCCCCGGCGATCCGGCCCTCGAGAACACCCTCCGGCAGACGCTCCGGGAGGCCTGGGAGCGCATTCCGCTTTCGAAATCCGCCGCCGAACCGATTCGCGACGGAGTCCTGGTGGCCAGTTCGGTCAAGCCGGTCTGGACCGATTTGCTGGAGAAACTGGTTCGGGAAGAGTTAAACGAAAAAGTGCTGCTGGTCGGCCGGGATATTCCTTTGCCCATTGAAACCAGTGTGGACAACCCGCTGGAAGTCGGGACCGACCGGCTGATTGCCGCCGCAGCCGCCTTTGCCGTGGTGGAAGACGCGGTCGTGGTGGCGGATTTCGGAACGGCCGTAACGATTGATTTGGTGGATGAAAGCGGCGTTTTTGTCGGCGGCACCATCAGCCCGGGCTTTGAGATAGCCGCCAAGGCCCTGCAGGAAAACACCGCCAAGCTGCCCCGCATCACGATGGCCAAACCCGTCAGTCCCAACGGAGCCAACACCGTCGAGGCCATTCGCTCCGGCCTTTATTATTCGGCACTGGGACTGCTGGAGACCGTCTGCCGCAAATTCGCCGAGCAGCTGGGACGCTGGCCGCAGGTCATTCTGACCGGCGGCGGGGCCGCCCTGATTCGGGACGACTGTGAATTCGTCGATTCCTATGTGCCCGACCTGACCGTGCGGGGCCTCATCATCGCCTACAAAAAATACCTGTACGAAAAGGCGGAAATCGAACAGCTCGACCGCGAAGACAACCCCAAATGGACGTCCAAGCCGCCGAAAAAAGAATAAGTCCGCCCTCCGGATTCGAACGGGAACAAACCTGGGCCTGCATTCGAACCGGGGCGGGGACAGCCGCCATTGGAACCGTCGAAATCGAAGGGCCGGAGGCTCTGAATGCCGTGCGGCGGATTTTCCTTCCCTTCCGTCCGGATGTCGAATGGAAAGTCGGGCGGATTCTCCACGGTCGCTTTCTTGCCGATTCCCGCGTGCTCGATGAGGGACTGGCAGCGATGGAGGCGGAAAACCGCCTCGCCCTGCACGCCCACGGCAATCCGCTGATTCTCCGGCAAATCGTAAAAACCCTTCAAAACACCGGTGTGCCGATTGTCCGTTTTGAACAGATGCTCCGGCGGCGGTTCCAATCCGCCTGCTGCAGTTTCATCGAAGCAGAAGCACGACTCGAAATGCTGCGGGCGGCCTCTTTTTTGGGGGTTCAGTGTCTTCACCATCAAATCACAGGCGGTCTGACGGAAGTACTCCGGCGATGGATAAACCGGCCGGAGATCCAATCGATTCCCTCCGAAGCCGAGGCCATCCTGCAGCACAGCCGAATCGCCCGGCGAATCCTGCAGGGCGTCCGCATCGTGATTGCCGGCCCGCCCAACAGCGGCAAAAGCACCCTTCTGAACCGACTGGCCGGACAGGAGCGGGCGATTGTTTCCGATATTCCGGGCACCACCCGCGACTGGGTAACCGCCTTCGGACGCCTCGGTCCGCTCTGGGTGGAATGGGTGGACACCGCCGGTCTGGATGAAGAGCTGGCCCGGGCGGATACGCTCGAACAAATCGCCCAGCAGAGGACAAGAGAACGGCTGACGGGCTGCGACTTGATTTTGTACGTTCTGGATACGTCAGTGCCTCTATGGACCCGGCAGCTGCCGACATCCGGCCTCGTCCCGACTCTGACGGTCCTAAACAAATATGATCTTTCTAAAGTCTTTCCTTCCAATGAACAGAACGCAGTTGCCGTCAGTGCCCTGCACGGGACAAATATCGAACAACTCTACGAGCGAATTCTTCAGATTCTCCAGATTGACTCCTTTGACCCGGCCCGGCCGGCGGCCTTTACAGACCGGCAGATTCAGCTCCTGCAAAAGATTGTGTCCGCCAATGACCCGGACGGCATAAAAACCCTCATTCAACAGTTGTTCAAGGCCCCTCAGACTGTATAATCAGGACTATGAAGCCATCGGTCAACCAGGACAATCTGACGCCGGCGATGCGGCAGTTTCGCTATTTTAAGCAAAAATATCCGGATGCCGTCCTCTTTTTCCGGATGGGGGATTTTTATGAAACGTTTTTTGAAGACGCCGCCGTCTGCTCCCGCGTGCTCGGGCTGGTGCTCACCAGCCGGGGCAAGGCCGGAGACCAGCCGATTCCGCTGGCGGGCATTCCCTATCACGCCGTGGACGGCTATCTGAAAAAAATGCTGCAGGCCGGCTATAAAGTGGCCGTCTGCGAACAGGTCGAGAACCCCAAAAAAGCCAAAGGCCTGGTCAAGCGCGATGTCGTTCGGATTGTAACACCCGGCACCCTGACGGATGAGATTCTTCTGAATGAACGCGAAGACAATTTTTTGTGCGCCATTCACCTCGGACGAACCGCCGATGCCCTGTCCTGGGTGGATTTGTCCACGGGGCATTTCTTCATTCAGTCGGTGCCGAATGAGAAGGCCCTCGATGAAATCCTCCGCCTCAACCCGAAGGAAGTCCTGCTGGCCGAACGCAAAGGCGACCTGTTCGGTGCGGAAACCCAGACCCTGGCGGCCCGAATCCGCCAGATGACAAACGCCGTCGTAACGGAGCGGCCGGGCTGGTATTTCGACCCGTACACGGCCCGGCAGAAGCTCCTGAAACACTTCAGCGTCTCGACACTCGAAGGGTTCGGCATTCAGGACGGCGATGATACGCTCTGTGCGGCCGGCGCAATTTTGGAATACCTGGAAGAAACCCAGAAGACCGCCCTGACCCACATCACCAAACTCCAGAAGGTCGAGCCCAGCCGATTCCTGAGAATTGATCCGATTTCGCTTCGTTCTCTGGAAATCGTCCAGACGATTCGCGGCGAAAGCACACGGGGCACCCTTCTGCAGACGGTGGACAGGACCTTAACGGGCATGGGCAGCCGGCGGCTCCGTTCGATGCTGTGCATGCCGCTGTACGACCTCGAAGAAATCCGGCGAAGGCAGGATGCCATTGAAGAATTCGTCGAACAGGAGGCCGTCTGCAGCCGCATCCGAGACCTCTTAAAAGAAATCGCCGATGTGGAGCGGATCGCCGCCCGCATCAGCACAGGCCGGGCGACCCCGCGGGACTTGGTTGCCGCCGGACGAACCCTGCGGAAAATCCCGCCGCTGCGGGAGCTTTTGGCCGGATGCTCCGCCGCCCTGCTCAATCAGCTGGCCGGCCAATGCGACAGCATGGACGAACTGGCCGACCTGCTGGAGAAGGCCGTCGAACCGGACCCGCCGATGCACCTGCGCGACGGCGGCGTCATTCGCACGGGCTTTGACGAACAGCTCGACCGGCTCCGCTGCCTGTCCAAAGACGGACGCAGTTTTCTGGCGGACTATCAGCAGAAGGAAATCCAGCGAACCGGCATCCCCAACCTGAAAATCGGCTTTAACAAAGTCTTCGGCTACTATATCGAAGTGACCCACTCGATGGCAGACAAGGTGCCGCCCGACTACATCCGCAAGCAGACCGTCAAAAATGCGGAACGCTACATCACCGAACCGCTGAAGGAATATGAAGAGCAGGTGCTGACCGCCTCTGAGAAGGCCCTCGAACGAGAGCAGGAGCTCTTCGACCAAATCCGCCTGCACACGGCACAGTATATCCCGCGTCTGCAGAAACTGGCCGACGCGGTTGCGCAGATTGACTGTCTGGCCTCGTTTGCCCATCTGGCCCGCCAGAATCACTACATCCGCCCGCAGATAACCGATACGAAAGAACTGGTCATCATCGAGGGAAAACACCCGGTTTTGGCCGACCTGATGGGCTCGGAGTTTGTTCCCAATGACGTGGAATTAGGAACCGAACGCGGCGATTTGGCGATTATCACTGGTCCGAATATGGCGGGCAAAAGCACCTACATCCGCCAGACGGCCCTGCTGGTGCTGCTGGCTTAGACGGGCTCCTTTATTCCGGCCAAAGAGGCCCGCATCGGACTGGTGGACCGAATCTTCACGCGAGTCGGGGCTTCGGATGAACTGGCCCGCGGCCAGAGTACCTTCATGGTAGAGATGACCGAAACCGCCAATATCCTGAACAATGCCACGGAGCGGTCGCTGGTCATTCTCGATGAGGTCGGACGCGGCACGAGCACCTACGACGGGCTGTCGCTGGCCTGGGCCATTACCGAACATTTGGCCAACCACATCAAATGCCGCACCCTGTTTGCCACGCATTATCACGAGCTGACGGAACTGGGGCGGCTGCTGGTCAATGTAAAAAATCTCAACGTAGCCGTGCGGGAATGGGAAGGACAGGTCATCTTCCTGCACAAAATCGTGCCCGGCGGCACCGACAAAAGCTACGGCATTCACGTAGCCAAACTGGCCGGCATCCCCAAAACAATCCTCCGCCGCGCCGATGAAATCCTCAAGGACCTCGAAAACACCTTCGCCAAAGAAGCCTGCGGCGAAAAACTCGCCCGTCATAAAACCGCACAAGACGAGGATATCCTGTTTGTCGAAAAACACAAATCCGTCCTCGAGAAACTCCGGGAACTGGATGTCAACAACCTGACCCCCATCGAAGCCATCAATCTGCTCAATGAAATCAAAAAGGAGATGCAGTGAACCTCTTTTCAGGAGAACTCGTTATGCTTCGAACCCTTCTGCTGAACATCCTTGCCGCCGCTCTGTTGGGTACCTCTCTTTCCGCAGACGTCCGGAATATCATCGTCATCGGCTGGGATGGTGCCCAGCGGAATCATGTCAAAGAAATGATTGAACGCAACGAGCTGCCCAACCTCGTCGCTCTGTGCAAAGAAGGCAGACTCATCGACATCGATGTCACGGACGGAGCAACAGATACCAAAGCCGGCTGGACCCAGATTCTGACCGGCTACAGCTGCAGCATCACTGGAGTTTACAACAACATCCGTTATCAGCCGATTCCGGAAGGATATTCCGTTTTTGAACGTCTCGAAAATCATTTCAGTACAGAAAAAATTGATACGGTCGCCGTGATCGGCAAGAAAAACCATGTCGGAAATGCTGCTCCAAAAAAAATTCCATACACCCGCTTCGAAAAACAGCTTGAGCAAAAGAAAAAAGGAAACCCGGCGGCCGCTGCGGCCCTGGCTCGAACCGCCCGGATTCTCGAAGAAAATGGGCATAAATTCGCTTTTATTCCGGGAGAGCCCTGGTATTCGGCCAGCCGGAAAATGGACCTGTTTGTGAACGGTCTTTCTGAAAACGAAAAAGTGGCCGAGCGGGCTTTGGAAGAAATCGAAAAGCGAAAAGACCGCCGTTTCTTCCTGTTCATTCATTTTGCTCAGCCGGATCACGCCGGACATCAATACGGGGAAAACTCACAGGAATATACAAAGGCACTCCGGGACGATGACCTCTGGACCGGCAGGATTGTCGCCAAACTGAAGGAACTGGGTTTGTATGACAAGACCCTTGTTTACGTTGTTGTCGACCACGGCTTTGATGAAGGCCAAAAAAGCCACGGCTATGCTCCCTATGTCTTTCTCGGCACCAATGACTCGTCTGTCAATCGAGACGGAGACCGAGCAGACATTGCGCCTACAATTCTGAAACGCTTCGGTGTGGACCTGTCGAAAATCTCTCCGCCGCTGACGGGAGTTCCGCTGGACGAACCGGCTCCGCGGAAAATCGCTCCGGCCCAAAAACCTGCGGCACAGGCCCGCAGCAAAAAAACAAAAAACCAGCCCCTGCAGTCTCTCGGAAAAGACAGCCCGGCCCTCGAGAAACTCCGGATGCTGGATGTCAACGACCTGGCGCCTATCGAAGCCGTCAATCTGCTCAAAGAAATCAAAAAAGAAATAGAATAGCTGCCGGCAGCTGTCGCGGCCTTCTATTGCTTCATCTCGTGCAATTCTCTCCTCTGGCGGATGAGCCGCCCGCGGACTTCGCTTAAAAAACCGTGATACTGCGGCCCGCGGAAATCCGGAAAGGTGAACTCAAAACTCCGCCAGGCGCCCTTGTGAAACATCAGGGTCACCTCGGCATACATATTCTGCCCGATGTAAATCCGATGGGAAAAATTCTTGGTCGAAGCCAGAACCAGTTTGGCCGGCTCCAGATACCCCGGGTCCAGGTTCACCGGACGCGGCCAGGGGGTTTTTAACTCCTCCGCCAGTTTTTTTTCCAGCTCATTGGTCTGGTGTTTGATTTCCGCCAGCCGACCCGGCTCGATCAATTGCTCAAAGGCCAGAAAATTGCGGAGAATCGACGGTCCGGTCTGCTCCCGGTAGTAGTCCGTCTGGGTAAAGGGCCAGACCTCGCTGACAATATCCGCCCGCCCGTACTGCCGCTGCAGGGCTTCCTGAGCCGCCTGAAGACAGCGCAAATCCGACGCAAGAATCCCGCAAATCAGTTTGACCGGCTGGGGTGATACAACCTCTCCCATAAGCAAGATATCCGCCTTAATCGAGCAGACTCCGGACTTGTTTTAAAAGCCGAGGAATATGGTATTTGACAATATCCCAGACAACTCGATTGTCAACCGCACTGTAGCCGTGAATCAGAATATTGCGAAAGGCGATGATTTTTCGGGAATCTTCTATTTGCTCTGTGATTTGTGCATCGAGTTTATGCAGCCGACTCATCGCCTCCCCGATAATCTCGAACTTTCGCTCCACGGAGGCCTGAAGCTGATCATCTTCAAGATAATGTTCAAGTATTTTGCCGCGCGTGTACGGCTCAATGGACTCCGCCGCCCGGAGAATATCCTCCAATAAAGACCGTTTTTCAATCTGCATAGAGCGGCTCTCGCTGTCGATTCACCATATCCAGAAAATATCTGTTCTTTACGGCTGTGGGCATAAGCAGGTCCACCGGCCTTCCGAACAACTGCTCCAAATCGAACAGAAGACCGAAATAAAACTCGGCATACTCTCCATCCCGGAGCGGCAAAAACTCAACCAAAAAATCCAAATCGCTTGTTTGAGGATTAAACCGGCCTGAAGCGGCCGAGCCGAACAGTTCCAGTCGGGCTACTCGATATTTCTTGCAAAGTGCCTCCAGTGCCCCGCGATGCTGTTTGATCTGTTCAATCACAACCTGAATACCCTCTCGTTTCTTTTCTGATTATACCGATTCATCAAAAGAGGGTCAAGCAGACCCGCCATTTGGGAAAAGCGAATCCTGTCCACACACTTTTATACCGAAACCGCATTCAATCTGTTCAGCATCTGCTGAACCAGTTCGGCGGCGAAGTCGGCGGCCCGGGAAATCTCCACCATCCGCTTGTCCTTTTCGCTTCGCAGTTTCACCTCGGCCTTGCCCTCGGCCAGCGAATTCTTGCCCAGCATAATGCGAATCGGAATGCCCAGCAGGTCGGCATCCTTGAACTTCACGCCCGCCCGCAGGTCCCGGTCATCCAGCAGGACCTCTATGCCTTTGTCCAGAAGCTCGCGGTAAATCCGCTCCGCCGCCTCCATCACATCCGCGTCCGGTGCCGCGGGCGTCACAATTACCTGCCAGGGAGCAATCGTCATCGGCCAGATAATCCCCCACTCATCGTGCGACTGCTCTATCGCAGAGGCAACAATCCGGTTGATGCCGATGCCGTAGCAGCCCATCAGGCACGGCTTGCGGCGGCCCTCTTCATCCAAGAAGAATGCCTCCAGTTTGACGCTGTATTTGGTGCCGAGCTTGAAAACCTGTCCGACTTCAATCCCCCGCTTAAACAGCAGTTTTTTCCCGCCCCAGGTGTCGCCTGCAACGGCGTTGCGGACATCACAAACCTGAATCCCGGCGCCTTCGAGCGGAAAATCCCGGCCCGGCACAACATTTTTCAGATGGGAATCCGTCTTGTTGGCACCGGTGATGCCGACGGCCATCGCCGCCACGGCGTGGTCAATCAGGATTTTGCCGACGCGTTCAGCCAGCCCGACCGGCCCGGCAAAGCCGACAGCCGCCCCGGTCACCTTGCGAATCGTCTCCTCATCCGCCAGCTCAATATGATGCCCGACAAAGAACTGATTGACCTTCTCCGGATTGACTTCGTGGTCGCCGCGAACCAGAACCGCAAAAACCTCCTCGTCCGTCTTGTAAATCAGCGTTTTGATCAAATCCTGCGGCCGGGCCTTCAGAAACGCACAAACCGCTTCGATGCTGCCGACATTCGGCGTATACACTTCGGCCGGCGCATCCGCCCGAACCGGCGGCTGTTTGGGCAGCGGGTCCACCGGCGCCTTTTCGATATTCCACGCACGCTGCCCGTCCTCCGTATAGACAATCACATCCTCGCCGTTTTCACAGGGAACCGTAAACTGATGCGAACCGGTGCCGCCCATCTCGCCCGTCTCGGCTTCGACAATCACAAACTCCAGCCCGCAGCGGGCAAACACCCGTCTGTAGGCATTGTACATATCCATATAGGTTTTGTGCAGGCATTCCTCTGTAGCGTGAAAACTGTAGGCATCCTTCATCAGAAATTCACGCGAACGAAGCACCCCGAAGCGGGGCCGAAACTCATCCCGATATTTTGTATTGATTTGATACAGATTCAGCGGCAGCTGCTTGTACGACTGAATCTCCTGTGAGGCCAGATATGTAAATCCTTCCTCCGCCGTCGGCGAAAGGACATTCATTCGCCCGTGCCGGTCGCGGAACTTGCCCAGCGTCTCGCCGTAATCCATATCCCGGCCGGTTTTCTGCCACAGCTCCATCGGCTGCACAACCGGCACCGTGCACTCCTGCGCGCCGGCGCGGTTCATCTCCTCCCGGACAATATTCATCACCTTCAGCAGAATCCGCTGGCCGGCGGGCAGATAAATATAGGTGCCGCTGGCCAGTTTGCGCATCAGACCGGCGCGAATCATCAGCTGATGCGAAATAATCTCCGCTTCCGCGGGTACTTCCTTGACCGTAGGGATGAACGTCTGACTGTAGCGCATGAAAATCTCCTGAAATCTTTACATCGTGTCCGCCAGGCGGACCAAAACCTTCTCGACGATTTCCTCGGGCACTTCCAATGCCCATTGTCCGTCTCGGCACAGCACCGAACCCAGTTTTTCCAGCAGCACAAATCGCGGCCGCCGACCGACGGATTTTTTATCCAGTTTCAGCAGCTCCAGAATTTTCTGGGGCGGATACGACCCTGCTGCGCGGGTCGGAAGCCCCAGTTTGACCAGCAGGGCCTCGATCCGCTCCAGCCGGTCATCGCCAACCAGCCCCATCTCTTTTTCAATCCGGCCGGCGGCAATCATTCCCATCGCAACCGCATGTCCATGCAGGAGCGAATAACCGCTGAGGGCCTCGAGCGCATGTCCGATAGTATGGCCGTAATTAAGCACACGCCGTCGGTTTTTCTCCAGCGGGTCCTCCATCACCACCGAGGCCTTGATTCGGCAGTTCTGACAGGCCAGATACTCCAGCACCGCAGGGTCTCGTTTGAGCAGCAGGTCGGTATTCTTTTCCAGCCACGCAAAAAAGGCAGCATCGGCGATGGCGGCATGCTTGACCGACTCGGCCAGTCCGGCCCGATACTGCACCTCATCGAGGGTCCGAAGCGTCTCTGTATCCATATACACGGCTGCCGGATGCCAGAACACTCCAAAGGCGTTTTTGCTTCGGGTGCTGTCCACGCCGGTTTTGCCGCCGATGCTCGAATCAGCCTGGCTGATGGTCGTCGTCGGGATGTGCACAACGGGCACGCCGCGTTTGAAAACAGCCGCCGCAAAACCGGCAATATCCCCGACCGTTCCGCCCCCCAGCGCAATCACCAGGGTATCCCGTCCCAAAAAGCAGCTTTCCATCGCCTCCAAAATGGACGTAAGCATCTCCATCGTTTTGGACACTTCCCCCGGCGGGTCAATCACATACACCCCCATTTGGCTGCCGCCCAGAAAGCGGTCCAGATGACCGGCTCGCGCAAGAGAGCGGTCCGTAATCACAAACCCCATCCGACCGGTAAACTGCTCCTTAAGAGCCGCCCGCAGCCTGCCCAAAAAACCGGAACCGATAAAAACCGGATACCCTCCTTCCGGCAGAGCAGGCGTTGACACCGTGAACGTCTTCAAATTGTCTTTCAAAGGGCAGTCCATGGTTTTCACTAATAGGCAATCAGCCGATGAATAGGATAGGAACCGAGTTTCTTGCGTCCCTCTAACCCGGTCAGTTCAATCAGAAAGGAAAAACCGCAGATTTGGCCGCCCAGTTTCTTCACCAGTTCGCAGGCCGCCGCCATTGTTCCGCCCGTCGCCAGCACATCATCCACCAGAAGGACCCGCTGGCCCGGACGAATGGCATCGCAATGAACCTCGATCGAGTCCTGACCGTACTCCAGCCCATAACTGACCGAGGCCGTCTGATACGGCAGCTTGCCTTTTTTGCGCATCGGAACAAAACCCGCGTTCAAAACCGCCGCAACAGCCGAACCGAAAATAAACCCCCTGGCCTCCACAGCCGCCACACAGTCAACTGCTTTGTCTATATACGGACTCGACATTTCCTTTATTGCCCGCCCAAACGCCTCCGCATTCGCCAGAAGCGGCGTAATATCCCGAAACAATATCCCCGGCTTCGGGAAATCAGGAATACTGCGAATATAGTCTTTCAAATCCAATTCCATCCCTTTCCTGCATGCAGGCCGTCGCATCTCAGAAACGGGGATTATAGCAAAAAACTCCCCCAAAAAAATACTTTTTTGGGCGGCATATGTACATAAAAAAAGCGGACCTGTGAATGGTCCGCTTTTGTCGTTTCCCACCGATTGTTTAACGGGTCATCAGTTCGTTCAGTTTGGCCAGGCCGCTTCGCTGAATCTGGCGAACCCGCTCGCGCGTCAGACCGAGCTTTTCGCCGATTTGCTTGAGGGTCAGAGGCTCCTGCCCGTCCAACCCGAACCGCAGCCGAAGCACCTCCGCCTCGCGCGGGTCAATCTCTTCCAGTAGCTCAAGGGCCTGACAAAGTTCTTCCTCGCCGCCGATTTCATCATCCGGCAGCGATACCTTGTCATCTTCGATGGCCTCTTCAAGCCCTGCATTGCCCTCCGGACTGTCATACTGAAAACCGGCCTCCACCACCGAGACAATATCCTGAATGGCCTTGGCCTTGCGAATCGGCACCTTCATCGCTCCGGCCATTTCTTCCAGGCTGACGGTGCGGCCAAGCTTCAGCTCCATCTCCGCATAGGTCTGGCGCCACTGATTAATCAATTCCACCATATAGGTAGGGATATGAATCGGCTGGGCGTTGTTCAGAATCGCCCGTTTGATGGCCTGCTTAATCCACCAGGCCGCATAGGTGCTGAACCGCACCTTGTGCTCCGGGTCAAAGGTATCCACCGCCCGCAGCAGCCCCAGATTGCCCTCCTCAATCAGATCCCCCAGCGTCATTCCGCGTCCGGAAAACCGCTTGGCAATATTGACCACCAGCCGAAGGTTGGAACGAACCAGCCGGTCGCGGGCCTCCGGGTCATTGTTTTCAATAATCGCCTTGGCCAGCGTCTTTTCTTCCTCCCAGCTGAGCAGCGGGGCCTCATCGATTTCCTTCAGGTAGTCTTTAATGGTAATATCAAAAGCCATTTCGGTTTTTCTCCTGTTTTAGCCGACCCATCGGGAACGGACGGTTTTGCAGCAAGTCAAATACCCTGTTATTTTCGGACGTTTGTGTCAGGACAGACACAACATTCTGATGGGTTATCGGCTGAAAACCCCCCTCTCCTTAATCTCTTCTTTCAGCTCCTGTGAAATCGAAAAAACAAAAAAACGCCGCGCCCTTATAGTGAACGCGGCGTTTGAAGTCCTGCAAAAATAGGCTGCTTAATCAGGCATTTTCCTGTTTATTTTCCGGTGAAATTTTCATCGGTCCCGGCATCAGCGTGCCGTCCAGACCGCCTCGGCGAGTCGGGGTTTCCGGCTTACTTTCCGACGCGGACTTCTTCTCTTCACCGCCGGCAGAGGCCGCCTGGTCTTCCGCCGCCCAGCGAACCCGACGCAGCGAAAGACCGATCTTGCGGGCTTCCGTATCCACCCGAAGAATCTTCACCTCCAGCACATCGCCGATCTTGACGACATCCTGCGGGGACTCGACCTTCTCATCGGACAGCTCGGAAATATGAAGCAGTCCCTCCAAATCCGGCTCCAGCTCGACAAACACACCGAAGTTCGTCAGCTTGGTCACCACCCCGCGGACAATCTGTCCGGGAATATACTTTTCCGGAATCGCCCGAACCCACGGGTCTTCCGTCAGCTGCTTGACGCCCAGCGAAATGCGGTGCTTTTCTTCATCCATTTCGAGCACCACACACTTGACTTCCTGGCCCTTCTGAAGGCACTCGCCGGGGTGGTTGTATTTCTTCGTCCAGCTCAGGTCGGAAATATGAATCAGCCCGTCAATGCCCGGCTCGATTTCCACAAAGGCCCCGTAGTTGGTCAAACTGGTCACCTTCGTCGTGACAATCGTCCCGACCGGATACTTCTGGCCGGCAATCGACCACGGGTTGGTTTCCAGCTGCTTTAAGCCCAGAGAAATCTCCTGCTTGTCCTTGTTGATGTCCAGTACGGCTACTTCGACTTCCTGACCAACCTGCAGGATATCCGCCGGATGGGCAATCCGCTTGGTCCAGCTCATCTCGCTGATGTGAATCAGACCCTCCACGCCTTCTTCCAGCCGCACAAAGGCCCCGTAATTCATAATATTGACTACCGTGCCCTTTACCCGGCTGCCGACCGGATACCGCTGAGCCACCGTTTCCCACGGGCTGGGGGTCTTCTGCTTCAGTCCCAGCGAAACCTTTTCGGCCTGACGGTCGATGCCGATAACCACGCACTCGATTTCCTGATCCATCTGCACCATTTCGGACGGATGAGAGATGCGTCCCCAGCTCATATCCGAGATATGCAGCAGGCCGTCCAGACCGCCCAAATCGATAAAGACGCCGAAATCGGCGATGTTCTTGACCACGCCCTTGCGGAGCTGGCCGACTTCCAGTTCCGCCAGCAGCTTTTCTTTGTTGGCCTGCCGATTCTCTTCAATAATCTTGCGGCGGGACACAACAATATTGTGGTTTTCCGTATCAATCTTGAGAATCTTGCACTCAATTTCCTGACCGATAAACCGGCTGATGTCGCCGGGCTTGCGAATGTCCACCTGCGAGGCGGGCAGAAAGACCGGCACGCCGATATCCACCAGCAGACCGCCCTTGATGCGGCGGCTGACGATTCCCTTGACAATATCGCCCTCTTTGTGGTGCGTAATCACATGCTCCCAGCCGCGAATCCGATCGGCCTTGCGCTTGGACAGCAGAATCGACCCTTCGGCATCCACTTCTTCCAGAAGCACCTCGATTTCCCTGCCCGGCTGAATCTCCGAGGGGTCATCAAATTCCGAAGCATCCACAATGCCTTCGCTCTTTAAGCCCAGTTCGACAATCACATCATTGCCCAGCTGGGTAATAATCCGTCCTTTGACAATCGTGCCCGGCACGAGGGCTTCCACATTCTTATCCAGGACCTCGCCGAGCAGCTTGTCATGCTCATCCGTAAAGATTTCACTGACTTGTTTTTCGAGTTCCTCGGCTGTCAGACCGAGCTTGCTGATAATGTTTCTGTCCACCATAAAAAAATCCGTCTCTTGTGGAGTCTGTTCATCCGCACCGACGGCGCCCCACATGTACGCCGCCGGGCTTTCTGCATCCCGGGTTAATTTATTCCTCGCCGCCGGCCCACACAGCCGACGGTCTTATCCTTTTCTCTTTTCTTAAAGAGCCGGTTCTTCCGAAGAGTATTCCTGCAGATGCCTGACAAAGTCTTCGATGACCCAGTCCGGAGTCGAAGCTCCGGCGGTAACGCCTGCGGTTCGTTTCCCGGAAAGTATCCTTTTATCAAGTTCCTGCCAGTTTTGCAAATGAAACGTTTGCGGATTATGCTTTTTGCAGAGTTCCGCCAGTTTTTTTGTGTTGGCACTGTGCAGCCCGCCCAGGACAAACATCACATCCACCTGCCGACACAATTTGACGGCGGCCTCCTGTCGGGCCATTGTTTCCCGACATAGTGTATTAATAATCTTTAGTTCCAAAAAGCCCTTCTTGAGAATCGCCGCTACCGTCTCTGCAAAATAATCCGGGCTCTGAGTGGTTTGGCAAATCACACCTAACCTCTCATTGGTACTTAAGTTATCCAAATCATTCGGTCCGGCGACAACCCGGACATCCGGCGCAGAACCCACAACGGCCTTTACTTCCGGATGATTTTTGTCTCCAACAATAATTGCGCGATACCCCTCCTCATTTAATGTCCGGGCTATTTGCTGGACTCGCTTGACAAGCACGCAGGTTGCGTCGACAATTTTCAGACCTTTTCGCTTGATTTTGTCCAGTTCTTCCAGCGTCGCCCCGTGGGAACGGATTAAAACCGTCCCGGAATGGACTTCATCGATGGAGGAAACGGTCTTGAGGCCCGCCTCGGAAAGCCGCCGCACGACATCTTCATTGTGAATAATCGGCCCCAGACAATAAACCTCCTTTTCCTCCGCCAGGGTCTTCTGGGCCAACTTGATGGCATTTCGAACACCCGGGCAAAATCCGCATTTTTCAGCCAGGAGGACCTTCATCTGGATTCCTTACCAATCGGTGGGCACCGGCGTGGAATAATCCAAAGGCGGCCGGCCCATTTTGGCCCGCAGCTCATTGTGCATTTGACGAAGCAGAGCGGTCAGCTCCTCCGCAAAGGTCTCATCACCCGCCTGTTCCACGTGCTCGGGGGAAATCGGTTTACCGTACAGCACGCCGACACGACCTGCCAGTCGGGGCCGTTTGCGGGTTCGAGGCCAGCATTCAAACGCCCCGTCAATCACCATCGGCACAATCGGGGCCCGAGCCCGCCGGCTGATAAGCCCAAAACCCGGCTTGATCACCGCAATCCGTCCGTCAAACGTGCGGCTGCCCTCCGGATACAGACAAACCGCCCGCCCCTTTTTTAAGGACTCAATCACGGTGCGGATCGAGCGGATATCCGCCTGGCCCTGACGAATGGGAATCGCGCCCAGCGAATAAATCAGACGGCCGAAGAACCCGCGAAAGAGCGTTTCCCGAGCCACAAACAAAAACGGACGCCGAACCCAGGATTGGCTGAACATCGGGTCAAGAAAACTCTGATGATTGCACAAAACCAGAATCGGCCCTTCTTGGGGCACATTTTCCTTCCCGAACACACGAACGCGGTACAGCAGAGAAAAAACGCTCACGGTAAGAAACTGAGCGATTCTGCGCCACAAACGTCCGCCCCAGCTGTCCAGAATATCAGCTTCCGCCATCGACGGTTCCTACAATCTGAAGAATCTTTTCCACAACTTCCTGCGCCGTCAGAGAGGTGGTATCAATGACGACGGCGTCCGCCGCCGCCGTCAAGGGGCCTACGGAACGGTTTCGGTCCGAAGCGTCCCGATTCTCGATTTGCTCTTTCAGCTCTTCCAGACTCACGTATCTTCCGCTTTGGGCCAAATCTTTCTGGCGCCGCCGGGCCCGCTCCATTACATCGGCTTCAAGAAAAAACTTCCACCGGGCATTCGGAAAAACAACGGTTCCCTGATCGCGGCCCTCCGTCACCACCTTCGGAAACTGCCGGGCAAAATCCTGCTGCATCTGAACCAGTCGGCTCCGGACAGCCGGCTGGCAGGCCGCATAGCGTACCTTCTCCGTCACCTCCGGCAAACGAATCCGCTGCGTATAATCTTTGCCGTCCACCAGAACTCGAAGAACCTGCCCGTCATGCTCAAACTGAAAACGAGTCGTCTCAAATATCTTCAGCAGGGTCTCTGCATCCTCCAAATTAACGCTTTTATCCATGGCCGCCGCCGTCAGAGCTCGATACATAGCACCCGTATCCAGAAACACCGCCCCCAGCCGCTCTGCAAGCATTCTGGCAACCGTACTCTTGCCTGCACCGGCCGGTCCATCAATCGTAATCACCCAGGATTCCACTTTACGGCCTTGTCTTTCCACCCAAACTCTCTATAGAACAATCAGAGCCGGTACTATACCATCAAGCCCTGAAAAGGTAAAGGGATTCTGCAGCGGCAGAACCTTCGCCAGAGGAGAGAGAAGGCTGAAAAAGCAGGGTGAATTTACCGGAGTTTGGGCTGCGGCTTCATCGGCCGTGCATACTTGTAGGTATCTTTGTAACTGACAAAAGCCACGTGGCCGTCCAGGAAAATTGCATTGGCCAGCCCATCGTTGCGTTTTTGAAGCGTGGTCTTGTGAAAACTGGCAAAGCAATCGTAAAACCGATTTACATCCGGGTCCGGAATCGTTGTATAGGTCCATGCCGCCGGGTCCTGAGGATGAAGCGGGGCTCCGCACAAGGCATTATCGTTGAAGACCGCCCCATACCGGACCATCTGGCTGTTTCGATAGATAAACCAGCAATTTTCTTCGGCAAAAAAGAACACCGAAGTCGGGGAGCGAACCTCGGCCATTTTAATCACCAGCCGGTGGTTTTCCGCTGTCAAAGAGGGCTCAAAACCGCCCAAAAAGGCATTCATGCTGTAGCCGAACTGCGGCTGAATGGGAATCACCGACGGATTGCAGCCGGAGTAGTGTTCCGGACCATACGAAGAAGCGAACCGCTCAAACGTCGGGCAGACATGAATTTCACTCCACGTGCCGAAGTAGGGAAACAACCTGCCGGCCAAGTCTGGACGGCGGTCCGGATTGCGGGAGGCATCGTGCCACTGACACATTCTCGGATGACTGGTCTCATCCACAGAGCGGTAAATGGAATTCCACGCATTCGGAAACGTGTCGTCATAATCATTCAGATACATCTTTCCAACGACGGCATATTGTTTGAGATTATTCTTGCAGAAGACCTCCCAGGCAATGGTCTTAACCTTTCCGAGTGCGGGAATCAGAATTGACAGCAAAAGGCCAATAATGGCAATCACAACCAGAAGCTCAATGAGCGTAAAACCGGTCTTCCGCCTCATACTGATCTCCTTTTGGGGCTGTTTTTTTTTCAACTATACTTCCTACAGAGCAATAGCCGCCGGCTGTATCGATTTTGCAACAATTTTCCCGGAAGCCGGAATCCTTTTGAAATGAATTAGAAACCGGTTTCTAATTCAATTTGATTTTACCCTGCCAAAAAAGTTTGTCAAGGTTTTTCTTTTCGCCCGTCCTACTGCGCAGGTCGGCTCTATTATTAAATGCTCCAACTCTCCCTGTTTTCTATGAATTTTAGAGAAAAAAATTGTATATATATTCTGACAGAGTATGTCTACTAAATGTCTCTTTTTCTCTTCTCCTTTTTCCCTTGAGAGATTCCTTATACGGTACAGTTTGGGGGTTTACTTTGTGTCAACCCTTGCGCACTGGCAATCTTCCGGGCGGGGATTGGCTTGATCATCCCGGCGAATGACGACAATGCTCGTGTCATCCGTCTGGCTGGCCAGACCGACAAAACGACGCCGCCAGGTCATCAGCGAGCGAATAAAGGCCTCGGAACTGTGCGTGCAGGTCTTGCCGATGGCCTCAAAAAACCGCTCTTTGCCCCAACTTTCCCCTTCAAAATTCATCGCATCAATCAATCCATCGGTGTAAAGAATCAGCAGGTCATCCTGGACAAAGGGGATCGTTTGTATCGAATACTCTGCATCCGGCCAGACCCCTAATACCAGACCTCCCTGCTCCAGTTCGAGCAGCTCTTTGCCGTGCCGAAGCAGCCCAGGCTCATGCCCGCAGTTGCAATAGGTCAGGGTATTTTCTTTCGTATCAATCCGGGCCATAAAAAGCGTGATAAACTCTCCATCCCGGCATTCCCGGCAGGCCGTTCGATTCAGCCGGGCGATGACCTCCTGCATGCTGTGCCGGCCGTATCCGCCGTCCGCGTAGGCCCGAAGCGTCCCGCGGAACATACTCATCATAATCGCCGCGGGCACCCCCTTGCCGATGACGTCGGCAATCCCGACAATCAGCGTGTGGTCATCCAGCTGCAGAAAATCATACAAATCCCCGCCGATTTCATAGCAGGGCTGATACCGCGCCTGAATATCCAGTCCCTTCATACAGGGGGCCTTTTCGGGAATCATTCGACGCTGGATAACCGCCGCCAGACGCATCTGCTCAGCCATCCGGGCCCCTTCGAGGGCCTCCGCGTACAAGCGGGCGTTGGTAATCGCCACAGCACACTGGGTCGCCACCAGCCGGGCCAGACGAATTGCATTCTCATCAAACCGATTCGGTTCCGGACTATACAGCCGCAACACTCCCAGCGGCTTGTCGCGGAAAATCATTGCCACCGTCAGCTGGCTGATGAGCCCCTCTCGAATGGTGGCCTCCCGGTACTGCACTCGGCTGTCCACCCGCATATCATCCAGCACCACCGCCTTGCCCTCAAAGGCCTCTTTGACCACGGGGTCATCCTTGGTCACCGGTCCTTTATTGCGATAGGCCTCGCTTAAGCCGTAGGTGCTGCGCATCTTCAGGTCGCCTGATTCTTCATCCAGAAGCCGAATCGAACAGGCCGTCGTGTTGGTTACGCGCACGGCCGTCTCGGCCAGACGGTCCAGCACTTCCTGAAGGCGGAAATTGCCCGCCACCAGAGTGGAAATCTGGTAAATCTCTTCTTCCCGCTGTATTTGCTGTTTTTCTGATTCTGTCATTACTGTATCCATTAAAGCTCCTCCATGAACATACAAAACCATAGATGATTCTACGTTTGAAGAAACTCCTATTATATCTTTTTTCTTCAAAAACGATACGAAATTAGTCAGCTTTCGATTACAAACCTGACATACCCACTCATACTTGCCTATTCTGCATAGACATAGTCCTTTATTTCCCTCGAATAGCATAATATAAGGACATTTTACATCCGTTGTTCGCCGGATTCTTTCCCGTTTTTTGAAGTTTTTGCTGTTTTTCCAGTAAAAAGAAGGTAGAGCGGACATTAATAAAAGGGAGACAAGCACAACGTCAATGGAGCGTTTTTTATGGAAATCAAAAAAACGGGGGCGAGTCGGACAGAACGCAGGGCTTTTACGCTGATAGAACTTCTGGTTGTAATCGCCATTATCGCTGTTTTGCTGTCGGTACTGCTGCCGGCCCTAAAAAAGGCCAAATATCAGGCCCGAATGATGGTAGATCGAAACAACCTAAAGACTCTCGGGACCGCCATGCAGGTCTATTTGACCCATAATAAAAACCGTTTTTTCCCTTACCCGGACAATACCACGAGTGTTCTTTGGCTGGATGCTATCGGACAAAATGTCGGAAACGTGGATGAAGTTCGATTCTGTCCGGAAACTGAATCACAGCTGAAAACCGTTGAAAATGAATACAACGGCTCAACGAGTTTGTGGGGTACATCCCTGCGGCCGTGGCTGTGGAATTATTCGGCTCAGTCGCATAAACGCTATGAAACCGGCAGTTACGGCTTCAACGGCTGGTTTTACGGCGATGCCAACCGCTGGGTGCCGACATCGATGCAGAACTATCCCTATGCCAGCTTAAACGATGTGAAAGCCGCCGGCGAAGCCCCTGTTTTCCTCGATGCCAACTGGGTGGACGGCTGGCCGCAAAATACCAACACCCTGCCTGCTAATGCCGTTTCCGGGACCACCAACTTTTACGACACCGGCGACCAGACCGGCGGAACGACCGAACGGGCCATCGGACGTTTTGTCCTGAACCGCCACGGACGAAAAACCAATGTGGCTTTTCTGGATATGCACGTGGACACCCTGGTCCATGAGCAGCTCTGGACGCTGGCCTGGCACAAAGGGTCAAAACCCAATTATTCGCCTGTGCTGCCCAAACCGCTGCCGAAAGAAAAATAACCCGCCCCGTTATTCAAACAGAGCCCCCGAAAGGGCAATCCGGGCCAGAGAAGGATACCGGGCCAGCAGGCTGTCAGGCACGCGCTGTTTCAGTCCGGTCAGAAGAAACTTCAATTCGAGCGCGTTGGCCAATTCAGCTCCCTTGTAATGATTATTCGCAATCACCGTATAGGTCTTACAATGGGCCGCCAGCCGCCCAATCCGTGCCGCAATTTCCTTTAATTCCTCCGGTGAATAATAATAATCATACCTCTCATCGCGGGTGGATTTGGCAAACCAAGCGGCGGCATTGCGCCCATGCAGACGCATATAACCCGCTGAACCGACGGTTTGGTCATCCAAAACAAACGAATCAGGACCCGCAGGATAATCGATGGAACAAACCGTCACGCCTCTGTTTTCCAGCTCGCGCAGAAAGGCGGGCTGCCTCCAGGATGCATGCCGCACTTCGACGGCAATCGGGCAGCAATCCCGGAATTGCTCAATCAGATTTCCCAGATAGCGCCGATTGTCATCCGCAGCAGTGAAATCATACCGAAACTGCATCAAAAGACAGCGCAGCCGTCCAGTTTCCAGCAAGGGAGCAAAACCGTCCCGAAACTGCCGCACCAGTTCCGAATCAATTTGTCCTTCGTGGGTAAACTTCTGATGCAGTTTGGCAGTAAAGAAAAACCCCTCCCGCCCCTGCACCTGCGCAGCCCAGGTTTCTGTCGTTTTTCTGTCCGGCGGACGATAAAACGTGCTGTTGATTTCGATGCAGTCCACCAGCCCGGATACAAACCGCAGCGTCTCTTTGCAGCCTTTGGGATAGACAATTCCCGCCCAGTCCGGATAGGACCAGCCGGCCGTACCAACGGCAATCGAAACAGACTGCTCCATAAACAGAAACCGCTGCGGCTCAGCGGCTGATGCGGGCGGATTTGCCCTTCATCACCCGCTCCACCTCCGCCAGCGTCGCCGTGGTTGTATCGCCCGGTGTCGTCATCGCCAGCGCCCCGTGGGCCGCTCCGTACTCGACCGCCTCCTGCGGGCTCTTGCCTTCCATCAGGCCGTAGATCAGACCGGAGGCGAAACTGTCTCCGCCGCCGACGCGGTCGAGGATTTCCAAATCCTCCCGCAGGGGCGCATCATAAAAGCGACCGTCATAGTACAAAACCGCTCCCCAGTCATTCCGCGTGGCGGTCCGGGCGTTTCGAAGGGTTGTTGCCACGGCCTTGAAGTTGGGGAAAACCTTGACGGCCTCGGCAATCATCTTCTTGAAGTTCGACGGGTCGAGTTTGGAGCAGTCCGCATCCAGGCCGGCCACATCAAAGCCCAGCGCGGCCGAAAAGTCCTCTTCGTTGCCGAGCATCACATCCACAAACGGGGCAATTCTGCGGTTGACCTCCACGGCCCGCTCTTTGCCGCCGAATTCCTTCCACAGCGAGGCCCGATAGTTCAAATCGTAGGAAATCACCGTACCGTATTTGCGGGCGGCCTCCATCGCCTCCAGAATCACATCGGGCGTCGTCGGCGAAAGCCCTGCAAAAATGCCGCCGGTGTGAAACCACCGCACGCCGTCTCGTCCGAAGATTTTCTCCCAGTCGATATCGCCCTTTTTCATTTGGGAGGCGGCGCTGTTGGCCCGGTCCGAGCAGCCTACCGCCGCCCGAACGCCGTAGCCGCGCTCCGTAAAATTCAGCCCGACGCGGGTCTTGCGGCCGATGCCGTCAAACGGCACCCAGCGGACATACTCGAGACTGACGCCGCCCTGCAGGAGCAAATCCTCCAAAAGACGCCCGACGGGATTATCCGGAATGGCCGTCACCAGGGCCGCCCGCTTGCCGAAGCAGCGGCGAAGACCGCGGGCGACGTTGTATTCCCCGCCGCCCTCCCAGACCCGAAACGTGCGCGTGGTATGAATCCGCTCTTCGCCCGGGTCGAGCCGAAGCATCACTTCCCCCAGAGAAAGGATATCGTATTTGCATTCCGATGCAGGACGCAGGTTTAAAGTCGCCATGATTTCTGTCCTCCCTATCGCGCCAGCCAGCCGCCGTCCACGGCAACGGTGTATCCGTGCATATAATCCGAGGCCGCCGAGGCCAGAAAGACCGCCACCCCCTGCAGGTCCTCCGGCTCGCCCCATCGGCCCGCTGGAATCCGGTCGAGGATGGCCTTATTCCGTTCCGGATTTTCGCGGAGGGCTTTCGTATTGTCTGTAGCCATATAGCCCGGAGCGATTGCATTGACATTGATTTTATAGGGGGCCAGCTCGCAGGCCAAAAGCCGCGTCAGCCCCATCACCGCGCTCTTGGAGGCCGTATAAGAGGGCACCAGAATCCCGCCCTGAAAACTGAGCATCGAGGCCGTATTGACAATTTTGCCGCCCCGGCCCTGCTGAATCATCACCCGGGCGACCGCCTGGCTGAGGAAAAACAGCGTGCGGATGTTGATGTTCATCACATCATCCCAGTCCTTTTCGGAAAACTCCAGCAGCGGGGCCCGCCGGATAATGCCGGCGTTGTTGAAAAGAATATCAATCCCGCCAAGTTTTTCGACGGTTTCCCTGACAATCACATCCACACAGTCTTTTTTGCTCAGGTCGGCCGTGATGGTGATGCATTTGCGTCCGAGCTGCTCAATACGGGCTTTGCTTTCGGACATATCCAGAATATCCACCAGCGCAATGTCCGCCCCCGCCTCCGCCAGAGCAACGGCCATGGCCTGCCCGAGGCCGCGGGCCGAACCGGTGATAATCGCTTTTTTGCCGTCCAACTTAAATTTATCCAGAATCATACTGTCCTGCCTTCCTTCCTTACCGAATATCATCCATTGTCAAATGATCCATATCTTCAAAGGTCTGATTCTCGCCGCCCATGCCCCAGCAGAAGGTATAGGCCGCTGTGCCGACGCCGGAATGAATCGACCAGCTGGGCGAAATGACCGCCTGCCCTTCCGCCACAACGATATGCCGGGTTTCGCTGGGCCTGCCCATCAGATGAAACACGCGGGCATTTGCGGGCATATGGAAATACATATACACCTCCATCCGGCGCTCGTGCGTATGCGGGGGCATCGTATTCCACACGCAGCCCGGCTCCAGCACTGTAAAGCCCATCACCAGCTGGCAGCTCGGCACGCCTTTGGGGTGAATGCACTGGTAAATCGTGCGTTTGTTGGCCTGCTCGATGCTGCCCAGATGCACCGGATTGGCCTGCGCCTTGGGAATCAGGGTCGTCGGATACTCCCGGTGCGCCGGATAGCTGAGCAGATAAAATCGCGCCGGCTGCGCGGGGCTGGCGCTGACAAATTCAATCTGCCGGCTGCCGCGTCCGACATACAGACAATCCAGATTCGCCATCGGAAACGCTCGGCCGTCCACAACAATCTGACCGGCCCCGCCGATATTCAGAACGCCCATCTCCCGCCGCTGACAGAAGTACTCCGCCCGCAGCTGCTCGGCCGCCGAAAGGGTCAGCGGCGTCCCGACCGGAACCGCCGAGCCGACAATCACGCGGTCCACATCACAATACAGCATCTCAATCCGCTCGGGTGCAAAGAGCGTTTCAATCAGAAACGCATCCCGAATCTCCTGCGTCGTCATCCGGCAGAACCGCACCGGATCCGGAACATAACGTACCTGCATAGCATCCTTTCGACAAATAGGTTACGGCAGCCATTCCACCGCGACCGGATTGTCCAGCCGCTGCTTGAATGTCTTCAGATACTGCTGCCATTTTTCAAATGTACGAAACTCTTCATTTTTATCCCAGCAGGAGCCGGCATAATACACCACCGGCTTGGCAATCTTGTGGGAAAGCGTCAGGAGAAGATGTCCGTCGGCCTCTGTCGGCTCTACCGCCCAGCCGGCCCCGAAGACAACCCCGCAGCCCATATGGCCGCTGATGAAATCCGTCGGCAGCCAGTAGGCAATGCTCTGCGGGGCCTTCCAGGTCTGCTGACTGGTTTCCCGCAGGACAATGCCCGCCGCCAGCGGCAGGGTATCCGTCTGGGAACAGGTGTAGGTGCACTCGATGCGGCTTAAGCTGCTGCCCAAATCAATCGAAATCCGCTTGACTTCGCTGACGGTATAGGGACCGGCCTGCCACGGACGATACATCAGCTCAAAGACGGAACGAAGCGGGCCGTTGGCCAGAATCTTCCACTGGACAAAATTGTGCGGAGGGAGGCAGACCTTGCCGTCCACAAACGGGGCAAGACCGCCGCAGCCGAGGGTGTTGCCGACTTTGTAAAAATCCCCACCTTCACCGTGGTCATAATGATAAGGAATCTGCTTTTCATTGTAATCGCGGATGAATTTGTCGATGACCGGATACGGGACACATTTGCCCCAGGCGTCAATCCCGCTGGTGATGGTCTCATACTCCAATGCCGGGCCGTACATCCGGTACGCCGCCTTGTCGTTTTCCCATCCGAAGTCATCCTTGCGCTCCGGAATAAAGCGGCAGTACGTCCGAGCCGGTGAATCGGGCTCCGTCATCCCCTCCGGGCGCTTCAGCAGAACAAATTCTTTTTTCTGTCCGGGCTGCAAATCCGTCTGGAAAAGCAGAGTCGTACGGCCGTCAATCTCAAGGACCTGCGTGCGCAGCGGCTGCCGCGTGGAGGCATCCAGCACGGCCGTCTCCTGCGGCTTCAGGTCCGCCGAGCGATTCTGAATCTCCGCCCAATCCAGTTCGATGCTCTCCTGGACTCGCAGGATTTGGGTTGGATTGACAACAGCAACGCGAATCTCCGACTGGACCCGGCAGGCCCCTGCGAATACAATCAATCCCGCCGTCAAAAACACCTTCGACTTCATGGTTCACCTCTCTTCTCGATTCCGGCTGTTTTAGGATTCTCTATGATTCGTTGGTTTGCTTTTCCAAAAACGAAACGGGCTTGTCCTCCGCCGAGGCCGGCTGGAGAAACTCCATCTGCTTCATCCACATCAGGCAGTCCTCCAGCCAGCAGGCCGCCGGACCGGCTGTCGGACGCGTTCCGAATCCGTGCCCGCCCTTGCGGTAAATATGCAGTTCCGCCGGAATGCCCGCCTTCCGCAGCCCCTGATAAAAGAGGATGCTGTTTTCCGGCAAAACCGTCTTGTCATCGTCCGCATGGATTAAAAAAGTCGGCGGCGTATCCTTTGTAATCTGCCGCTCATTGGACAGACGCTCCAGAAGTTCCTGCGGCGGCTCCGGTCCCAGCAGATTGGCCCGGGAGCTCCGATGCGTCCATTCGTCCTGCATCGAAATCACCGGATACACCAGCACCAGAAAATTCGGCCGATAGGACACGGAACCGACGGCATCCTTTACAGCAGACGACAGAGGAATTTCTCCAAAAAACGTTCCTGCCGTCGAGGCCAGATGACCGCCCGCCGAAAAGCCCAGGATTCCGATTCGGTCCGGATGGATATTCCAGTCGCGAGCGTGAAACCGCACCGTCTGAATCGCCCGCCGCGCATCCAGAATCGGAATCGGATGCCGATAGCCGTCGCCCGGCAGGCGGTACTTCAGAACAATGGCCGCAACGTTGTCCCGCCGCAGCCGTTCGGCAATCTCCCGGCCTTCGTGGTCGATCGCCAGATGAACGTATCCGCCGCCCGGACAAATCACCACCGCCGCTGTCGGGGCGGGTGTCTCGTTCGGCAGATACACATACAGCATCGGTTTGTCCTTGTCCTGTGACCCCAGAGCCCCGGGGATGGTTTCCTGCCAGAGCGGCAGAACCAGACAATTCGTCTGCGGGCTTTCCGCCGCCCAAAGATTTGCTCCGCTGCACACGGCACAGATGGCCAGCCAATACCGCATTGTTCATCTCCCAAAATCAATTGAATAGTAAGAAAGTATCCTACCACAAACCGCACCCTTCAACAACGGGGCGAATGGGAAAAATCCGGACATGTTATCCCAGCCGACAGCCATTTTGTGCATCAAAAAAAGACAAATTGCGCAAAAATGAGCAAAAGGCCTTCCCCCGACTTTCCCGCCGTTTTCCGAATCATTATAATGCAGCAAGGGGCATTACTCCGAACCCCATATGAGGCGGACGATTCTTTGGGACAAACGTATGAAAGAACAAACGTATCAGCAGCTGTTTTTCACACTTGTCCTCCTGACTGCTTCGGCGGCCTTCTCCTCAGACCGGCCCATCGGCTTTGCCGCCCTCGACGGGCAAGGCAGTCAGTATCTGGCCGGCGGAACCACAGGCGGAGCGGGCGGAACGGTCGTAACCGTTACAACGCTGGCCGATCTGAAATACTACGCCGGACAAACCGCCAAATACATCATCCAGATTGCCGGCCCGATTATCTCCCCGACGCCGGGAACCGTTACCGTCAAAAGCAATAAAACCCTCATCGGCATCGGCAACGACGCCGCCCTCGTCAACCACGGGCTCAATCTCAACGGCGTCAGCAACATCATCATCAAAAACCTGACAATCCGCGATTATTATATGATGGGCGACTATGACGGAAAGCTGAATGATTATGATGCGATCGCCCTGCGGAATGCTCATCACGTCTGGATTGACCATTGTCACCTGAGCCGCGCCGGAGACGGGCTGCTGGATATGACCTATGCCTCCGGATACGTCACGGTCTCCTGGACGATACTCAGCCATCACAACAAAACCGCCATCGCCAACGGCCCCAGCAGCGGAAGTCCGATAGGCACCTACACCTTTCACCACTGCTGGTTTGACAACACCACCCAGCGGAATGTAACCGGCGAGTGGGCGGATGTGCATGTCTTTAACTGCTGGCTGCTGGGGCTGCGCAGCTACGGGATGCTGCCGCGCTCTCTGACCCGAATGCGGCTGGAAAACCTGTACTTCCAGCAGGGCAAAGACGCCTACTATGAGACCTCCGGCGGACTGGTGGAAGCCGTCGGCTGCATCCTCGATTCGATGACCGGGCTGGCCGTGGCCAGCGGAAACGATTTTGTCCCGCCGTATCCGTATGTCCTAAACCCTGCGGCCCAGGTGCCGGCCCTGGTCCAATCCAAAGCCGGCCCGGGCGGTTTTGACAAATGGATGGGACCGCCGGTCATTCGCATCAACTTCCGGCCTGCGGCCGCCCCGGACGTCAAAGGCATGCTCTCCGATACCGGCGCCGCATTCGCCAATCGGGGAAACGGGTATGCCTACGGATGGAACGCCGACAACACCGCCAACGCCTTCTGGCGTCATACACGCACCACCAAAGAAGGCGAAACCTACCTGGTGCCGGTCGATGCCGATTTCCGCCGCAACGCCTTCCTCACAACCGCCTCCGCAAGCCGGTTCTGGGAAATCGCACTCCCGAACGGCTGGTACCACATCACCCTGATGTGCGGCGACCCGGGCGATCCAAGAAACATCTTTCCCGAAAACAATATCCCGCGGCTCAACAGCGTCCTGCTCGAAGGCATCCTGTTCGAAGACTCGGATGGGGCCGTTCTGTGGGATTATGACGAATATCAGGCGGTGGTGCAGGTTTCAGACGGCCGGCTGACGATTGCACAGGCGCCGGGCAGTTCCGACTCCGCCGCCCTGGGTTTTGTTGAAATCCGTCCGGCGATGACGCCGGTCTCCCCGGCCGCTCGCGGGCCGGGACTGGCCTGTCGAATCTATCCGGGCAGCTGGTCGTTCCTGCCGGATTTTGACTCCCTGTCTCCCGCGGCGAAAGGAGCCGTCCGCGATTTCAATCTCAGCTCCCTGTCGGTCCCGCCTCCCTTCGGGGCGGTGCTGGAAGGTTATCTGAACGTTCCCGAAGACGGCTGGTACACCTTTTTTGTCAGCAGCTCCGACGGAAGCCGTCTATTTGTCCATTCCATCGAAGTCGTCGATAATGACGGAGTCCACGGCCCGCAGGAGGCCGCCGGCTCCATCCTGCTCCAAGCCGGTCTGCATCCGATTCGGGTCGAATGCTTCACCCGCGGCACTGCGAATCCGGCCGTCTCCTGGTCCGGCCCTTCGTTCGCCAAGCGTCCGCTCGAGGCCGAACGCCTGACGCGGGACTGGCTGTATGGAGATTTTACCGGCAGCGGACGAGTCGATCTGGAAGACCTGTCCTGCCTGGCTGAACAATGGCTGCAGGAAGCCGGCTGGGAAAGAGACGGCGGACGCATCGACCTGTCCGTCTTTGCTCGAACGGCTCAAAACTGGCTGGCGGAAACCCCCTGAGAACTGCCTGGCGTCAATTGGTGAATCTGCTCAGAAAAAAGGTCCGTATGAACACAAAAAAGCAATGTTGGTTCTGGCTGGTTTGTCTGTTTGTATTTCCATCTTTCTCATCCGCTCAGCCGCTGCGGATTGACCTGGACGTACGGCGGGATTCAACCGCCGCCGGATTTGAGTCCTGGCGGCCTGAAGAGGGGTTCCAACGGTCTTTCGGCAATGTCAAAATCTCCTTTGAGCTGCTCGAGCCGCCTGCGGGGACGAAGCTGACAATCGGCTGGCACAACAAAGACGGCCTGAAGGGCTACAAACTGGCGATGGACTGCCTGTATGCGCAGAAAGAGGATGGGAAAAATACGCACCCGAGCTTTGCCGGCGGAACCATCCGGATGACGCTGGAGGGGCTTTCTCCCGGACGGCATACCCTGTTGACTTATCACAACGCCCCCTGGCCCGCAGAGCGGTTTGGAAAGACCATCAGTCCCTGCCGAATCCGCCTCAATGGTCAGACTCTCCGGACAATCCAGCCCAGCCAGGCCACCGCAGATGACCGGCTCATCACAACGGCCTTTTTCGAAATCACCGCCGAAGACGGCAAACCGGTGATAATTGATCTGGAACCGACTGGAAAGCCGGAGGAACAGATTTGCACGGCGGTCTTAAACGGCTTGGAAATCGACCGTCCGTATGCCCCCGGCTCCGTGCCGGAAAACCCGATTCCATCAGACGGCGATTTTCACGTCTTTGCCCACAATGACCTACCCAGTCCCGGTTCGGCCGGCAAAGGCCGCACCGAATTGAGATGGTCCGCCGCTCAGGGGGCCGCTTTTTATGATGTGTATCTCGGCACAGACCGCTTATCCGTCGAAAAGGCCTCTTTAACCGATTCAGCAATTTACAAAGGGCGCCTGCCGGCCGGACAAACCGCGTTTCCCGCCGAAAATCTCCACAGCAAAGACACCTACTTCTGGCGGGTGGATGCCGTTTCCGAAGACGGCACGATTCGAAAGGGCTCCGTCTGGAGTTTCCGGGTTCGCCGTGTTGCCTTCCCCTCGGCGGAAGGATACGGACGCTTCGCCCGCGGCGGACGCGGCGGACGCGTCATCGCCGTAACCACACTGGATGATTACGACCCGCAGGCCGGCGAGCCGGTCATTGACGGTTCGCTCCGCAAGGCCCTCGAAGTGGAAAAAGGGCCGCGCGTCATCATCTTCCGGGTCGGCGGCACCATCTTCCTGAAGAACAGTTTGACTATCCCGCCGGACGGAGGCGATGTGTATGTGGCGGGCCAAACGGCTCCCGGCGACGGCATTTGTCTGGCCCGATATTCCTTTGGGATGAACAGCACCGCAGACGCTGTGATTCGATTTATTCGGACCCGTGTCGGCGATTTCGCCAAAAAACCGCTGGACGGGATGGGGATGGCCGGCTGCGACCACTGCATCATCGACCACTGTTCCATCAGCTGGAGCCTGGATGAGGGGGTCAGCACCCGCGGGGCTAAAAACATCACCTTCTCCCGCAATATCATCTCAGAAGCCCTGCACAACTCCTATCACTACGGCAAGCACTCGTTTGCGGGCTCTATCAGCGGAAACATCGGCAGTTTTCATCACAACCTGCTTGCCCATTGCGCCGGACGGAACTGGTCGCTCGCAGGAGGACTCGAACAGGACGGGCAATATGAAGGATTCTGTGATATTCGGAACAATATTGTCTACAACTGGCATCATCGAACAACCGACGGCGGTGTTTATCGCTGCAATTTTGTCAACAATCTCTATCTGCCCGGTCCGGCAACCAAACATTTTCTTCTTATGCGTCCCGATGGGGACCAAATGAAGACCGGCAATCCGCAAAAGTTCTATATCGCCGGCAATAAATTGGAAGGATACCCGCAATACGATGCGGACAACTGGAAAGGGGTCTCCCCCAATTATGCTCAGGAAACAGACATTCGAAGCGATGAGCCTTTTTTCCCGCCTTATGTGAGTACCTACCCCGCCGATGAGCTGCTCGAAAAGGTGCTCGACGATGTCGGCGCTGTTCGGCCTAAACGTGACGCCATCGACGAACGGATTGTTCGGGAGGTGCGGCAGCGCTCCTTTACCTATCGCGGCAGCAAAGACGGACTGCCCGGTATCATTGATTCGCAGGACGATGTCGGCGGCTATCCTACATTAAAAGGCGGTCCGGCTGCACCCGATTCCGACGGAGACGGCCTGCCGGACTGGTGGGAAGTCATTCATCACCTCAACCCCCATTCTCCGGCCGGCGATTTCTCCGACTCCAACGCCGACCCCGACGACGACGGCTTTACCTGCCTCGAAGACTATCTCGAATACCTGGCCCGCGGCGGCGACCCGTTCGGCAAAATTGACCGGCAAGCCCTCGTGAGCCGACACAATGTCCGACTGGATCGCTTCCATGAGTTTTCGCCCTTGTCCGTCGGGAACGGACGGTTCGCTTTTACTGCCGACTTTACCGGCCTGCAGACATTCCCGCAGGCCTATGCCAAGGGCATCCCTCTGACAACAATGGCCGAATGGGGATGGCACTCGTTCCCCAACACCGCAGGCTTCAAACTGGAGGATACATTTGTCCAGATTGACACCTACGGCCGGCTGGTCCCCTACAACAGCAACCAGAAGGGGCCGGCCGCAGACTACCTGCGGGCGAATCCGCACCAAATCACCCTCGGGCTGATTGGACTGGTTCTGCAGAAAACCGACGGCACTTTGGTTTCTTTGGAAGAGATTCAAAACATCGAACAGACCCTGGACCTCTGGGAAGGGCTTCTGGACAGTGCCTTTACAATCGAAGGACTGCCGGTTCACGTCCAAACCTGTGTGCACCCGGAACAGGACATCATCGCGTTTCGCATCGATTCGCCCCTGCTGGAAAGCGGAAGACTCCGCGTCCAAATCCGGTTTCCCTATGCCGCAGGCACCTGGGGCACCGATCCGGCGGACTGGAACAGTCCGGACAAACACACAACCATTCTAAAAAAGGAAAACGACAGGCAATTCCGCCTTGAACGGATAATGGATTCCAAGCGGTACCTGTGCACAACGATTTTATCCGGCGGAGGGGATTGGCAAAAGACCGCTGAACATCACTATCTCTGGCAGCCGAAACATTCGGGCGGCACCCTCGAGGGCCTTGTGGTTTTCCAGGAGCAGGACGGTCCTCTCCGCGCGACGGATTTCGACACCGTGCGGGCCGCCGCCCGACGCCATTGGAAAACGTTCTGGGAAACCGGCGGCGCCATCGACCTGTCCCTGAGCAAAGACCCTCGCTGGAAGGAGCTGGAACGGCGCATTGTCCTTTCCCAATACCTGACGGCCATTCAGTCCGTCCAGAAATACCCGCCGCAGGAAACGGGGCTGACCTGCAGCAGCTGGTTCGGCAAGTTTCATCTGGAGATGCACTGGTGGCACAGCGTGCATTTTGCCCTGTGGAATCGTCTGCCGATGCTGGAGTCCGCGCTCAATTGGTATCAGGAGATACTGCCTGCCGCCCGGGCCATCGCCCGCCGACAGGGCTATGAGGGGGTGCGCTGGCCTAAGATGACCAGCCCCGACGGGCAGGACTCCCCCTCCGGCATCGGGCCGCTTCTGATTTGGCAGCAGCCGCATCCGATTTATTATGCGGAACTGGTGTACCGCCAGAAACCGAATGCGGACACACTGAACAAATTCAAAGAGATTGTCTTCGAAACGGCCCGCTTTATGGCGGACTTTGCCCACTGGGACGAAAAGCAAAAGCGGTATGTCCTCGGGCCGCCCGTTATTCCGGCACAGGAAAACTACAAATACGCCGACACGTGGAATCCGACCTTTGAATTGTGCTATTGGTACTGGGGACTGAACACCGCTCAGCAGTGGCGGCAGCGGCTCGGCCTGCCGCGCGAGGAAAAATGGGACCATGTGATGAACCATCTGTCCGTCCTGCCGGTTCGCGACGGAATCTACACCGCCGTTGAACCGCAGCCTTATACGAATCTGACCGATCATCCGTCAATGCTGGCGGCGCTGGGGGTGCTGCCGAAAACCCCGCTGGTTCAGGAAGACCTCATGCGGCGAACGGCTCAATGGGTCTATGCCGAGTGGCACTGGCCGGATACCTGGGGCTGGGATTATCCGATGCTGGCGATGACCGCCGCCCGCGTAGGGCTGCCTGAACTGGCCGTGGACGCCTTCTTTATCGAATCCAAAAAGAATCTCTACTGGCCCAACGGGCACAATTATCAGCGGGAAAACCTGCCGCTGTATCTGCCGGGCAACGGCGGCCTGCTGACTGCGACGGCGATGATGGCCGCCGGCTGGGACGAAGGCCCCAAACACCATGCACCGGGGTTCCCGAACAACGGCCTCTGGGTCGTTCGCTGGGAAAATCTGCTGCCGATGCCGTAGCGGCTCCCTCATCGAGCGGGCAAAACATCAAAAAGCAAAAGAAAATTGAGGTAGCCCCTGAACTCAATTACTCAACTCGGAACCAGTCCACATCCAGATAACCGCCTGCACGGGAGCCGGCCTGCGAGACACAATACAAACCGACTTTGGCTCCCACCCATCGGCCCGGCTTGGCGGGAAACGGACGGCCTGCCGGAACGAACTCTTTCCCGTCCAGACTATAGCTGAACTGACAGAGAGCGTTTGGCGAGGACACCTGAACCCGCAGGATGAGCGTATCCGTCTGTATCGGGATTTCCGCAGCCAGTCCCTCCCGGCTGCCGGTCTCGGCCTGCATACAGACAATCAGCCGCAGAATTTTCGTCCCTTCTTTGACCGCCAGCTCGAGAGCCGAATAGTCATCTCCGAACACCACCAGCCCTCCGCGGATGTTCTGCTGTTCCGGCACAAGCCGTACCTTTGCGGTGGCGGTAAAATCTGGCGCAGGAAACTTCTGCAAAAGCAGGTTCGGCACCTGCCAGAAATTTGCTTCCGGCGCCGGCAGCGGAACAGCAAACAAACGCAGATAATCTGTTCCCCGAACTTTCGCAAACCAGGCAGGATTCGGATTTGCCTGCCACTGCCATTGAAGGCCGAGCGTATCACCGTCAAACTCATCGCTGTCAGCCGGCGTCATTTTGGGAAAAACGCCTCCGACATCCGGCTTTTTCCAGGTCAGCACCGGTTCGCCTGTTCCATCTCCATCCGAGTCTGTACCCATCACCGGCCACCCTTCTTTCCACACAACCGGCTGAAGATGAATAATCCGACCATAGGGGCCGGCATCCTGAAAATGAAGAAACCAGGATTGACCGGACGGGGTATCGACCCAGCCGCCCTGATGCGGGCCGTTGACCGGCGTAGAGCCCTGATGAAGAACGATGCGGTCCTCATACGGACCGTAAATGTCTTTGGAGCGGAGCACCACCTGCCAGCCGCCGGTTACTCCACCGCCGGGCGCAAAGATATAATAACAGCCGTCGCGCTTATAGAACTTTGGACCTTCGATTGTGGGATGCTTTTCATGGCCGTCAAAGATATGACGGGCATCCTGACTGACCCGGGTCGCCTGCCAATCCATCTCCCGCAACGTCAGCAGACTCTTCACACCCGCTCGGCTGCCCGCCCAGGCATGCACCAGCCACGCCTTGCCGTTATCGTCCCACAGCGGACAGGGGTCAATCAGTCCTTTTCCGGGAAGAATCAAAAGCGGCTCCTCCCAGGGCCCCTCCGGCCGAACGGAGCGGACCCGATAAATCCCGCTGTCCGGGTCGCCCCAGAAGATAAAAAACATCCCATCCTGAAATCGGATGCTCGGTGCCCAGATTCCTTTGCCGTGCTGAGGAACATTAAAATCCGGATTTGGATATCGCGAAACCGCATGCCCAATGAGGGTCCAATTGACCAAATCCTTCGAATGCAGAATCGGAAGCCCCGGAAAGCTGGTGAAGCTGGAGGCGGTCATATAATAATCATTGCCCACCCGGATGACATCAGGGTCGGAATAATCGGCATGCAAAACAGGATTTTTGTAACTCCCGTCCCCCTGATCCGCCGCCCATACCTTCGACACAAAAACCGCCTGGGAAGTTGAGGATTCATTCAGACCGCCGCCTGCGGCAAAGGCACACATCCATCCCGTCCACCAGAAGAAAACAACTATTCCCGACACTTTTCTCTGTCTTGTATTCATAACCATAACTATACACCATCCTCCTTTGATTTTCCAGACTTTCTAATCGAATTGAAATGATTCCCGCTCCGCTTCCGGAAGGAGCAAAAACACTGGAAAACCAAAACGGCTTCCGCTACAATCGATGTGCAAAAAGCCGGCTGTACCGATTAAGGAACATACATTGATGGAATTGTTCGGTTTTCATCCTATTGACTTGCTTATTATCCTCCTCTATTTGTCTGCCATCACTTATATCGGGCAGAAAGCCTACGGAAAAATCCGTTCTGAGGAAGATTTTTTTCTGGCCGGGCGTTCCTTTAATAAACTCCTCCAGTATTTCCTCAATATGGGCACACTCAGCGACGCCAACAGCGCTATTCGAACGGCCAGTTTTGCCTTCGAAAAGGGATTGGGGGGCGTATGGCTGATGCTGATTGGTGTCTTCACGGGTCCCTACTACTGGTTCATGGCCGGATGGTTCCGGCGCGTTCGTCTGGTCACGATGGCTGAGCTGTTCGAGGAGCGATTCAAAAGCAAAATCCTGCCGACGATTTACGCGCTCGTGGGCATCTGGCTGAGCATCCTGATTCTGGGAATCGGCTATAAGGCCTCTCTGCGAACGTTTCAGGCCATGACCATCAAACCCCCGGAAAAATACACACCGGCGGAGGCAGAAAGCGTTCAGCTGTATGAGCGGTACCGTCAGCTTTCAAAGATTCAGAAAACCACACCCCTGAATCCTCAGGAGACCGCCGAATACGAACGGCTGGACGCCCTGTATAAAAAAGGACAAATCAGTGCTTTTGTTTCCTATACAAAGCCTTTTTGGTTTTACCTGATTTATACGGTGTTCATCGGCTTCTATGTCACCATGGGCGGGTTCAGAGCAGCCGCCGTGACCGATATTCTGCAGGGCTTTCTCATCCTCCTGTTTTCCATCCTTCTGATTCCGCTGGCGCTGGTTGCCTTGGGCGGCTGGACCGAATTTACCCGGCGAATCCCGGACCACATGCTGTTTGTTTTCGGTTCCGCCGGCGATGAATTCGCCTGGAACTCGATTGCCGCCCTGGTTCTGGTCACCATCATCGGCATCACGGGCCATCAGGGCAATATGGCCCTCAACGGCTCTGCACGCGATGAGCTGACTGCCCGAATCGCCAATATCGGCGGCGCTTACACCAAACGCATCCTCACCATCATTTGGGCCCTTTGCGGTTTATTTGCCTACGCCCTCTGTTCAGACCTTGTCGCAGACCCCGATACGGCCTGGGGAATCCTCAGCCGGCATCTGCTCGGTCCCGGACTGCGCGGGCTGATGGTCGCCGGCATCCTCGCCGCCAATATGTCCACGCTGGATGCCGTCTGCGTCTATCTGTCCGCTCTCTTCGTCCGGCATATTTACAAGCCCTTCGTCCCCAACAAAAGCCCTCGCCACTACATCAATGTTTCCCGTCTGTCCATTATCGGTTTTCTGCTTTTGGGGATATATGTCTCCGTAACGACCTTCAGCATTATCCATCTGGTTAAGGCCCTGCCTTCCCTGAACATTATCTTCGGAGCGCCGGTTTTGCTGCTTTTGTTCTGGAAACGGCTGACGCGAATTGCCGTCTATGTTGAGGTAATCGCCTGCTCCATCATTCTGGCTGTTCTTCCGCATCTGCTTCCGTGCTTCGAGGCCGTCCGGCATTCGCCCTGGCTGTCGCAGCAGACGCGAGAACAGACGGTCGTCCGCTCCGTGCATGCCAGTGAAAGCGATGTCCAAAACGGGCTGGCAGAGGAAGTCGGCCAACTCATCCGCAAACCGGTGCGAATCCCGCCGGTCAGCATTTACTACGACAACATCGCCCGAATGAATCCGGAAGTTCCCGACTCCCCCTATGAAGGCATCGGCCGTCTGCATACCGAATTGATTATTGCCTATTTTCTCGGCATCGACCTGCCTTCTCTGACCCCTTCCGCCCTCCTTACGCTCCGTTATCTGATTGCGGCCGTTCTGCCCTTCGTCTTTCTGATCCCCATCAGTCTGCTCACGAAGGACAAAGGGTTTCATGCAGACATTGAACGCTTTTACGCCCGGCTGAAAACACCGGTCTATCCCGATCCGCAGAAAGATGAAGAAGAAGTTCAGAAAAGTTATGCCGACCCGCACCGGTTCGACCATCTGAAGCTGTTCCCCCGCTCCAGCTGGGAATTCTGTAAATGGACTCGGACCGATACGCTCGGCTTTTTGTGCAGCACAGCTGTCACGCTCGGAATCATCCTCTTTTTCTGGGGATTAATCCGGCTGATTGCCGGATAACAGGTTACGGACAGGCCGCCGGAACAACATCCGGCCCTGTTATCATCAGATAATCAATATTGGCCAGCCCGTTGCTGGTAGTCGGTTCCAGGCGAATCAAATGCGTTCCCGCATCCAAAACAACGCTGCCGGTCACTTCACTCCAGGTTGTCCATCCGCCGGTGGGATTAAACGCAATACTGGAAAGAACCGCTGCACCGTTCACCAATAAATCAGCCGGCCGATTGGCCGTTGTGCCGTTGGCAAACCGCCAGGTCAGCTGATACGTGCCCGGGCGGCCGATTTGAACACTCCAGTTGATTCCCATGCCCACGGCATTGGTCCCGTTGGCAAAACCGTACCCGGTGAACCCGGCATTGTTATTGTCAACCGTCCCCTCAACCAGACAGAAACCCGCCGTCCATTCCTGAACAATCACACTCACATCATTGGAATCCGCCGGCCGTGCAGAAACTTCATAACTGCGCTGAGATTCATTAAAGGATTCATCTACAGCAGTAACAACATAATGATAGAATGTGCTGTTGGAAACCGACGTATCAATAAAGTTTGACGCATCAATCAGGGCATCGTTCAGTCGGGTATAATTTCCCCCCGAAATCGTTGTCCGATAGACATTGTAGCCCGCCAAGTCGGCCTCCGTATTATCATTCCAATCCAAGAAAACCTGCCCATTGGAAGCTGATGCCCACTGTCCGGCAGGGGCCGACGGCGGAACCAAATCCACCGAACCTCTGTACAGAACGCTGTTGGAAATCAGCTGCTTGCCGAAGCCCGGCCCGGCCCAGCGTACTTCCAGCCGCTGATTGCCGTCTTTTTCAAAATAAGAAACCCGAATGGAATGCATCCCAGCCAGCAGGGCCGTACTGCCTTCCGCCTCCTGCGTTCCGTGAACGCCGTCATTGCTGACGACAATTCCGCCGTCTATGTAAAGCTTGCTGCCGTCGTCCGAGTTCAGATAAAACGTGTACAGCCCGTCCGCCGGAATCTCAATAAATCCCTCAAAAACATACGCAAAATAATCGGCGGCCGCTGCTTGCGTAATGTCAAAGTTCGCCGTCGTTCCCTGCTGCGTCGGTGTCAGGAGGGCAAAATCCGGCAAATACTCAAATGTTCCGGAATAATACCTATAGTTCAATCCCTGCGTCAGATTGGAAGGATACTTCGGCGGCAGCGCATGTCCGCCGTACTCCGAAACCAAAAGCAGCACCGTATCCGTCCAAACACAGCTGTCATTCACGGTAAAGGAAAAACGAGCCGGGCCTACGTATCCCGCATTCGGCGTAAAGCGGGCGGTATAACCGTCCGCCAGCAGCTGAACCGTTCCGTTCACCGCATCAAACACCGTATAGGCCGCCCCGGCATCGAATCCGGATGCAAACAGACGCAGGTTGATATCCCGAGGTCTGTCTTTCTGCACGTTCGCATGCGGAACCGCCAGAAAGTTCAGATAATCCTCCAGATTGGTATAACCGTTTCCGTCGGCATCCCCGTTATGGTCCGCCCCGTAAGGATTCAGTCCCGACACGGACTGCTCCCAATAATCCGGCATTCCATCCTGGTCTGTATCGGTCGGACAGATTCCTCCGTCGAGAATTCCGACCCCGTACATCGGCGAGGCATTTTCGTCTGAAATCAGCTGTCCGCTGGTTCCCAGCGACTTGAGTTCCTTAATGAGACGGCTGTCAATTCGGTCGCGTATCGGATAAACAGCCCCGGCCTGCGAAGCGGCAACCCGATAAGCCGTCGGTGCACCGAGCATTGTTTTGACACCCGGATAGTTATACGGGACCGTCTGCCAGTCTATGGTCCCGTAGGCCGCCTGGTCCAGAATGGCTCCGTCAAGCACCCCGTTTTTGTTGGAATCATGCCAGTTGTTCAGCGCGTAAATGTGAAAATTCAGATTGCCCCTTGTAAAGGCCGCCGCCCCCGTATTCGGACCGCTGATAAAATAATTGCGGATGACATTCGCATAGGAATCCGCTTCCGAATCGCCCAAGATATACGCGGCATCGTTCCAGTTGTAAACCACATTATTGATAAACTCGTTGACTCCTTTGACCTTCGGATTTCGCGTGTCGTTATCAATGTAAAGGTTGCGGAACAGACTAACCCCGTTGAAATCCTGAATCAGGCCGCCGCAGGAATGGGTTTCTAATCCCTGAGCAATAATGCAGTTTTGAATGGTGATAAAACCCGGGTCCTCGCCTGTACCGCCGCTGATGGAAAAGGTCTCATCCCGCCCCCAAGAAATCGAACAATGGTCAAAAATCATATCCGTTCCGTCGGCAATCGTCACCGCATCTTTGCCGCTGGTGCCGACCTTGCCCATTCGGTATCGCATATGCCGGGTAATCGAGCGGTTGGCATCCGTATAAGACAAGCCGTTGCCGTAAATGACAACCCCTTCGCCCGGCGCTGTCTGGCCGGCAATCGTAATATCTTTGCTGACGACAATTCGTTCGCCGATCCGTATCACACCGCCGACATCAAAAACCACGGTGCGGTTCGGAGCACTGACGGCATCACGGAAAGAGCCCGGCCCGCTGTCGTTCAGATTGGTCACATGATAAACACTGCCGCCCCGTCCGCCGGAGGCCCATTTGCCGAATCCTTCCGCCCCGGGAAAGGCCGGACGCTTGGTCTTGAAGTTCCAGACCGTTCCTTTCTCAATTCCGCTGCATCGGACTGTATCCACCCGCCAGTAATAGGTCTTGTTCGGAATTAACTGGCCGGGAGCAAAGAAAGAACCGCTAACAGCTCCCAGATAGAGCACTTCCGGTTCACTCAGCCAGCTGCGGCTAACCTGAGCTGCATCCGCCAAATCCACCCCGCCGCTGTAATCCAGGTCCGGACAGGGCGAAGACGGGCTGTCCAGCCACTGGGCGGCCACGTAAACCAGGTCCAGAATATCCACAGCGCCGCTGCCGTCCACATCACCGGTCGGCTTTTGCGCCGCCGCAACCGCCGCCGCACTCGTTCCCAGATATATCTCGCTGCGCACGGCATCCGCATCCGGCGTCCATTGAAGAGTCAGCACATCCGGGTCCACCGACTCGCCGACTGCCGGCTGCGGATTGGAAGGCGCACCCGAAATCATCCCTGCGAAAACCAAAAGACCAATCCAAACAATCCCCCATCGCTTCATAAGACAAACCCTTCTCTTCAGAGATAATCCTTCAAAGAAAAAACGGCCGGAAAGACAGACGTTTCTTTCCGGCCGCTGCCTTACTTCACAAAACACTCCCGCCTTTGAACCTTTTTATCGGCAGGGTGCTTCCATACTCGCATTGCATTCCAGCCAGCGGGAGACAAACTCCGCCAGGTCAGTCATATCCACAAAGCAGTCGTTGTTGATATCCGCCGGAATCCGCACATAGGTCGGTTTGGCCTGAGCCGCATTGCACGGCGAGGTACCAACATAAATCTGGGTGCTTGCCGAACCGATGACACTGCCATCATCCGCCGACAGTCTGAACACATACGTTCCCGTCTGCGGCAGAACCAGCGTAATGTCTTCGACATTGTTGGGAACAATCGGCACCGTCACCGGTCCGCTGAGCTGCTCCCAAAGAAGCGTATACGGCTGCGGGAAGTTATCATCCGTCACCGTCGTGTTAATGACGGCTGTGGCTGTGGCCGGATTGCCCGCATTGTTCAGCCAAATGTACTGGGAGGGCTTCTCCAGCTCCACCAGAGGTATCATATTGTTCGTATTAAACGTCCAGACAAACCCTCGCGTCGTTCCGGCAATGCTGTCATGCACATCCACCACCCAGTAATAGGTCGTGTTGACCTGAAGCATCCCCGAAGGAATCGCAACGGAATTGCCGCTGATACCGGTCGCCAGCGTGGTCAGCCCGTAGTCCGGGTCCAGCAGATTCGGCTCGGTGGTGCCGAGGAACACATCGCAGGTGATGACAGCACCTTCCTGACTGGGGGCTGGATTGGTCCAGCTCAGCTGAGCCAGCCGCGTGCTCTGGCTGGTATTGTTCGCCGGATTGGGCTTTGTGGCCCAGGTCGGGGTCGCTACATTTCCGCGGAGAATAATCCCTTTCAGACCCGTTTCGGTCTCGGTCCGGCTGTGGCTGGGAGAACAAATCTCAAAGCCGCAGCTTTCCGGATCATAAGTGATAAACATCAGCACCACACTGCCGTCCGTATCGGAATTCAGGAACTCATCCAGGGCCGGGAACTTGGCCGTGGACAGCCAGATATCGAGGGTCGGAACCGTAAAGGCCGCCAGAAGCGGAGAAATATCCTCCAGGTCCAGCGTATCAAACGTAATGGCTGAATTCAGCGGCGGCACGGGGGCATTATCCACACCCGGTGCTGTGCTCCACGTTGTGCCCTGCAGGGTAAAGTTGTCATATTCTTCTTTGATACCGTACACGTAAACATGGCTGGTGGTGTAAAGATTGCCCTTGTCCACGTTGAGCATCAAATAGCTGTTAGCAAATACTTTGCCCGCCTCTTTCTGGTCCGCTATGTTGTATCTGTAGTAGCAGACTCTTCGCCTCTGTGAAGAACCGTCGTTGAAATTTTTGACATCCGAAATTGTAGCTTTGCGAGCCGATGTCGGCCCCTGGCTGGAATCATTGCCGATTTCACAATGGTCCGCCGCCGCCAGAGCATAAGACTTTATCTGAACAGCTACTTCAACCGTCTTGACAGTCTTTTTGCCCTCACCATCGGTTACTGTCAGCTGCAGGGTATAATTGCCTTCTCCGCCCGGAAACGAGACAGAAACATCTTCCGAAGTATTGTTGGGCGAGAACACAACCTCCCCGCCGGACACTTTCTCCCACAAAACCGTTGTGGTTGTATTCTGACCGTAATCCATAATCGTTGCGTCTATCACCAGGGATTTGCCGGGCTCCACCTGTGCACTGGCGGGTACCCCCATTACCGACGGCGGCAGATTCCAGCCGGCCGGAACGGCAGCAATCAAATAGGTAATCCGGCTGGTGCCGTCGTTCTGCTCATACAGCGAAATCGTGCCGGCGCCGGAAATCGGTTTGGCATAAGCCGTCATATAAACCGTGGAGGAATCCGACGGGTTGAACACGCCGACCGTATAGCCGGTCTGCACAAAACCGTTCGTCAGGACCCAGTTCATCACCGACCCAATGGTTGGCGGGTTCGCCCCGTTGCCGTCACCGACCCGGTTGTCAATCAGCAGAAAGAGCGTGCCCGCCTTGCTGACCGTCACATCCATCTGCAGGGCTGAATTCGCTTTGTCATCGACCGCCGTCTGCACAAAATCAATGCCCTCCAAATCATTCGCATCCCGGAAAACGAATGTGCGGTCCACGTGAGTCAGGGCCCCGTTCAGAAGCCCGCTTTTAACCACAACAGGGTTGGTATCGCAGCTGGTTCCCTCAATACAATTGTACCGCACCACACCCGTAATAATATTCGGATCCGTAATACCCGCAAATCCCGCTTGGGCCAAAACCCACAAGCCCAGACATGCCATAGAAACAATCACCCACTTGCTTTTCATCATAAAAGACCTCCTAAAATGAAGTTAAGAAGAATAGGAATAAGAATAAAAAACAAGACCTCTTTTGTTTCCCAACTTGTTGTCCCCCAGTTAAGTCTCTGCAAAACAGCTTACTTATAGTCGAATGACGGGTTGCCCGCCCAATAGGGCGCTCCCCACAGCCACCGATTCAGCTGGTCGTCTCGGTCGCTCGGATTGGCGACACTGTAATCCTGCATCAGGACATTGCCGTGTGAAAAAGCACGCTGAATACTTCGTGTGCGCATCAACACCCCCAAACGCGACGGGTCGGTGGCCTCCGCGTACTTCCACAGACCGTTGGTCATATCCACCATCATCGCTCCGCTGGAACCGTTGTTCACCTGCTGAACCGACGTATCCCCATTGCGAATCTCTTTTTTCCATATCCAGGCATACGTACTCCAGAACAGCGGTCGGCGGGAATTGTCCAGAGTATCCCCCAGCTCCCGATAGATATCATCGGTGTTCCGCGGAATGGGATTTCCGCTCGTCACATCACTTAACAAATAATTGGTATCACTGGAGACGTTTTTTACTCCCGGACAAAAGAGGATTTTGCTGTCCGGAAGCAGATTGGCCTTCATTACAAAACCAATGGCGTAGGGACGCAGCTCATGGGCCAAATCCGCTGTCCCGCTTACCCAGAACCAGTGCTTTGAACGATCGGATGCAGGAATCGAATTATAACTCTTGAAATTTCGGAAATTATAACCCGTTTCCGACTCATAATTGCTAAATACCAAACCAATTTGCCGTTGGTTGGACCGGCAGACAATCTTGCGGGCATATTCAGTGGCTTTTTTTAAGCTCGGGATTATAATAGACAAAAGAAGTCCAATGATAGCAATCACCACCAGAAGCTCGATTAACGTAAAGGCAGATCTTCTTTTCATAATCCTTTCCTTGTCCAGAGGTTCTCTCTTTCTAATTGTCTCTTTATGGGATATTCCGGACAAGGCAATCTTGTGACAAAAAAAAGTGAATTTTGCGCAAAAAATCAAAAACAAAAAACCAGAGCAAATTGGTCTTTTAATGCAAAAGTTTTCAATAGCCCGTTCCGGCCCATTTGTCGGAATTCCAGAGCCATCGAACCAGTTTGGCATCATCATCCGTGGGATTTTCTACGCTGTAATCCTGCATCAGGACATTGGCATGCTGGTATTGCCGGCGAATCCCGACCGTATTCATCACCCGACCTAAGCGATCCGGGTCCCTGGCTTTGGCAAACTCCCATGCCCCGTTGGTCATATCACACATCATTGCCCCGGAGGACAGATTATTCACCGACGTCACATCCTCCCGAATTTCCTTTTTCCATATCCAGACATGGGTGCTCCAGAACATCGGCATCGGCCCCGTGCCTGCCTTCCAGCGTCTCTCCAGTTCTACGGTTTCCTGCGGAGTCAGCGAGGAAGCATCCCTCGGATAATTCTTATCATACGCCAGATTGGTATAACCCGGGCAGAAGAAAACCTTTCGATCCTGAAGAACGCCGGCATCCATAATGAACTGCACCGCAAACGGCTGCCATTCGTGGGCGTAATCCGAAGTGCCGTTCGCCCAAAACCAGCTTCTTGCAAGTTCAGTACCGGATAACCCTCTGGCCGATTTTATTTTTCGAAAATTGTATCCGGTCTGGTGCTCGTAAATCCCCATTGCAATGCCGAGTTGGTGATAGTTGGACTGACAGCTGATTTTCCGAGCATACGCCGTTGCTCTTTTCAGGGCCGGAATCAGAACGGAAAGCAGCAGACCGATAATGGCAATGACAACGAGCAGTTCGATTAACGTAAAGGCAGGCATAATTCGTCTCTTGGAGCCCATTGCTCAGTCCTTTCCTTTTTTCAACCAGACCCCAACAGCTTCCCCAAAAACTATCCCTCACTATTCTCTCTCTACCCGGAGCGGAATGCAAGTATTTATCAGATTTTACGGTTCGCTTTTCTGTTTCAAAAACGGTTTGATGGACGGTTCGGCCTCCGGCAGCTGCTGCAGAATCAGCTCCGCCATTTTCCGGGCTCCCTGCTCATTAAAATGCGTTCGGTCCTGCGGGTCATCGGACATCTTGGCGGCTTCCGCCTCTCCAAGCCGTTCAAACAATTGTCCGCTGGCTGTATGCAAATCCACCAGAGCGGCTTTCTTTTCCTCCGCCACCTTCTTCATTGCATCCGCATACGGCTTGAGGGTGTCATTCATCCTGCCGTCCGGGCTAAACTTGCGGCGGTGCATCGGTGTAATCAGGATCGGCGCTGCCCCAATCGCTCTGGCCCGCTCCACAAAATACCTCAGATTGTCCATGTATTCCTTATCCGCCGCCGTCGATTCCGGTTTTTCCGGGGCATGGTTGTCATTATGGCCGAACTGAATCAGGATAAAGAGGGGTTTCTCTTCCAGCGCCTTTTCCCAAAGCCCTTCATTTAAGAACGTCTTGGTGCTTCGCCCGCTTCGTGCGTGGTTGGCAATCTCCACTTTATCCGAAAAGTACTCGCCCAGATACTGTCCCCACCCCCGTCTCCAGTCCGGCGGCTGAAACTCACAAACCGTCGAATCCCCCGTCAGGACAATTCGGATCCTCTCGGCGGCGGAAAGACGGTCTGACCATTTCTCTTTCCATTTCTCAAAATCGCGGAAAACATCTTTGCCCCAGTCTCCATACCAGGCGTATCCCTCCGTCCGTTCCGGGTCCAGTTCATTGTAATCGTATTTTCGAACCCCGTCGCGGTCGCAGAAAAACGGCCGGTTCGTTTCAATCTCATAAAACCGAGCCCACAGCGGAGGGGCCTCGGGGTCCGGCACAGCCGTCCGCCTGCCGTTGACCCATTTGATCCGAAGGCCTTCTATTTTCGACCGCTCAAACCACCGCACGCCGCTGACAATCGCCCGTACCACAACCGGAGAGGGATTGTCCAGCCGCATCAGCAGCCGCAGAATCTCCGCACTTTCGCCTCCGCTGATTGAAACCAACTCATAACTGCGGGCCGAGCGCGGGCTTAAATCGTTTTCATCATGCTGAGCACACCAGCCGGTCAATTCCCCGTTGACGCGAATCTGACATTTCAGAATGCACCCGATGCCCCGCTGAAAGGCCGTCCGAGCCGCCTGATGCTGCTCCTCTTTCAAAAAAGCATAGTCGTCCGACCGCGCAACTTCATCGAGAAACATCAGAATCCGCACCATCGCATTGTCATTAAAGGTAATATGACGGTGATACGTTTTGGCCGGCGGGGGAAACTGCTGCGGCCAGCCGCCCGTGGGGTATTGGGCCTTCAAAATCATCTCAAACCCTTTCAGAAACGCCTGCAGATACCGCTCCTGCCCGGAGGCCTTATACACACGGGCCAGAAACCGCAGTTCCCCGGTGGTCGCCCCGTTATCAAAGGTTCCGTGAAGATTCTTGCGGTCTCCGTCATAGGGCTTGACGGCTGTATTCACATTCTTCGGCCAGCCGCCGTAGTCATCCTGCCACGTCAGAATATTGTCAGCCAAACCCAAGGCCTCCGGAGTACCGTACCAGGCGGCCTCTTTGTTAAAGTAGCTGCTCAATCGAAATGTCGGCCATTCCGAAGCCCGGCAGACCGCCGTCCCCATAACCAGCACGCTCAAAAACATTCTGAAGTTCATAATTTTGTCCCTTGGTTCGCCGTTTCTCTCTGTGTTTGTGATAATTATTCCCAGCTAAGCACATCCGGAGCACAGCCGTATTGATAATGAATCCGCTCAGAAAGATTTGAGCGGTTCGCTCCGAGAAGCCGAATATCTTTTGTCCTGCCCCCTGCCAGAACCAAAAAGCCGTCCTTGGAAGCGGAAGGTTTCAGCCGTTCCAGAAGAATGGTTCGGCTGTTTGTAAAAGTCAAATCGGGCCCTTTTTCCGGAAGAAGGGAAACCTCTGACAAGCGCAGACGCTCGGTATCCAGAAAAAGGCCGCCCAACTGAGCCGAAATGACCGTATTTTTGATTTCAACATCCCGAACCGGCATCTCCGGAAGTCCCTGCATATAGACAGCACGCTTCGCACCCCGGCAGAAAACATTTCGGATAAAAATTCGTTCAAACCGCGGTGTTCCCTCATTCACTTCCGCCGCAGGCGAATGGACACTTTCTTCCAGTGTCGGCGCAGACCCGGAATAAAACAGATTAAAATGAATTGCATCGACGGCAATATTCGCCATAAAAATATCCTGAATATAGATATTCTCCACAAGTCCCCCGCGCCCCCGAGTACTCTTGAAGCGAAGCCCGATGTCCGTCTCCAAAAAACTGCAATTGCGCACCCAGATATTCCGCACTCCGCCGGACATCTCACTGCCGACCACAAAACCGCCGTGTCCATGATAGACAATGCAGTCGGAAATAACGACGTTCTCCGTGGGTTTTCCGCGGCGCCGCCCGTATTCATCCCGGCCGGACTTCATACAAATCGCATCATCCCCCACATCAAACGTACAGTTATAGACCAGAACATTTCGGCAGGATTCCAAATCCAAACCGTCCCCGTTCTGACTCCACCAGGGATTGCGAACCTGAAGATTGCGGAGAATCATATTTTCGCAGAGCAGCGGATGAATATTCCAGGCCGGCGAGTTCTGAAACGTCGGCCCATCCAGCAGCACAGTCCGGCAGTTGACCAGCGACACCATCACCGGACGCAGAAATTCTCCTGCTGCTGCATAATCCGCCACCGGGGCTTTTCGTTTCTTCAGGTCTGCAGCGGTTTGGGGGCCGTTCATGGCTTTCTCCGAAGGCCACCACATTGTACCCGACGGCTCCACCGCTCCGCCGGAAGCCACAAGTTCCTTCCATTGCCGCTCCGTCATCTTCTCTTTTTTGACCGGGCGCCAGGCCTGACCCGACCCGTCCAAAATCCCCGAGCCGGTAATCGCAATATGTTCGAGGTTGTCCCCCGTCAAAGGAGACATCCGACGGACTTCCTGCCGACCCTCAAAACTCCTTTCCTCCAGCGGATAATCCTCGATATTCGGACTGAACAGAATCACAGCCCCTTTCTCCAGATGCAGGTCCATCCGGCTGACCAGGCGAATCGGACCCGTCAGCCACAGCCCCGCCGGAACAATGACCCGGCCGCCGCCGGCTTTGGCACAGGCCTCCATCGCGCGGGCAAAGGCCTCTGTGTTCATCGTCTGGCCGTCTCCTACCGCTCCGTAATCGGTAATCACAAATCTCTTGTCAGGAATCTGCGGTTCCTCCGGAGGCGTCATCGAAAACGGCAGCTCAGACACCGGCAAATCCGACGGCCAGGCAGCCGCAAATACCGGACAAACACACAGCAGCCCCAAAAGAGCCGAGATATTCAGAACATCTTGTCTTTTACGCATACAAACTCCTTTCTCTGTTCAGCGAACCAACACAGCAGCCATTAATCCGATAATCACCTCATTTGCCAACGCCCGCACGGTCAAAGAGCGAAGGGGCTTGGCCGGCTCCAGCGCGATATCCAAAACCGTTGCGGCTCCTCCGGGAACCATCCCGCCTTTGCCTTTGAATTCCACAGCGTCATAAACGGCCGTTTGTCCGCTTCGAAGGTACACACGAGGCGGTATGGGCTCCGGTCTGCGAAAGCCGTAATCATCCAGAAAATAATCCTGGTCAATCGGCCACCACGTGGTGGGATTGTGCAGGGCCAGCCGTTCCTGCCTGCCGTCCGCATAGGTCACAAGCACTTCGCCGTTGTCGATGCGGCTCTGCATCGAGTTCGTGGAACCGGCCATGAAAAGATACAGATGCTTTGCCTGTCCGGACAAAGGAATCGTGATTTCATCCGGAAAATTCTCCCACCGGGAAACAAAGACAATATTTTTGTCCTGCGGGTCAGCAGGCCATTCAAAAACAATGCCCTGCGGCAGTCGATAGAATCCGCCCTGCTCCTGCACGCATCGCCGCAGGCCGCTGTCGTCCACCTCAAAGGTTTTGGCAAAATCACACCAGCTGCCGATGCCTTGTTTGGGAATCGACAGCGAACAGAACGGAGAACGCGGGCTGAGATATTCATTTTGGAAGATGCGGCGGAGCTGTTCATTGAAGACCTCCGTCAGATGCACCGCTTCCATCCGCTCTTTGGGCTGAAGCGATAGTTTCCAATTGACAACCAGGCCTTCGGCACGACGGCCCTCGGAAAACTTCACGCAAACCCGATTCGAACCCGGCATCAGCGGCACTTCATCGACGGACAGGATTATCTCCTCCGACTGTCCGTAAGCCGGCACCCAAAGCGGCTGCTCCCTGTGCCAGGTGCCCACTGTCACCGCCGCCTCACTGAAAACATGGCCCGTATTGTTCCGGATGCGAAACCGAATGCTCTGGGGGTCCTGACGGACGGAAGGAATAATCTCCACAGCCGGCCGCACCTCCAGAGCAAGCGGTTCCAGCCACTTCATCCGCCCCTGCTGCACCTCCGCAAAAACCGTCCGATGGCCTTCTTTTCCGACCGTTCGGCCCTCCATCGCTGTTCCCCGAACTCGAATTTTGTCCAGCACCCCCTGCGGGTCGAAAACCTTCTGAAATCTCGCCGAGTCAATCTTCGCCGTCCATTCTTCCCCCAGTGCAGCAACGGGGATCGTCTGTGCCCGCGCCGGCGCCGGGCCCTTCCAGACTACCTGCACCTCATACGCATCCGCTAAACGCGGCGTGATTTCGATTCTTGCAGTGCCTACGGTCCCTTCCAGGACCCTCCAGAAGGCCGAGCGGCCGTTCACGGAGACCCGTTCCACATCTGTGCCGCGGGCCGGAATCTGCAGAATCAGGTTGAGCGGACACGAAAACAGCGGACGAATGCTGAAGCTGTCCGTCCACCCCGAACGCTGATAGGCAAAGACAATGTCCGGATGCCGCAGGCGAGCCCATTCCCACTCCGCCGGAAATCCCGGACAAACCACCAGCTGCCCCTGGAGGGAATCCGGACGAATGCCGAACAGACCTTCGATAACCGCCCGGCTGACAATCCCCACGGCATCCCCGAAATCCCGCTGGGCTTCCCCCCGGGCCATATCAAAATAGGTCGTCATCCCCAGATTGCCCGGACAAAGCCCCATATACATACTGTCGAGGATGCATCCTTTCAGCAGCGAAAAGGCCTTTTCCTGCCGGCCGAGCTGCCAATAGGCCAGGGCTGTATGGGCCGTTTCGGCCATCACCACATTGTTGGTGGACCAGGTATAAGGCATCCAGTTCGTCGTCGGCAGCGTACAGCAGAGCCCTTGGGGAATCTGGGGGCCGTGGATGGGAATATGCGCGATTTGCGTATCTACAAACCGGCTCATCTGCCAGGCCTGCATCGGGTCCGCCGCCCCGCAGTCTATCGTATGGTAAAACGTCCACAGCGCTGCACTCGGATGCGTCCGCTGGAGGCCCAGCCAGTCTTTCCATTCGGCATACCAGCCGTCCTCTCCAAGCCACAAATGCTTCCGCATGGCCTTGAGAATCTGTTCGGCCTCCCGCTCATAAGGCCGGGGAGACCTGCCCAGCCGCCGGGCCAGCCGCGCCGCCAGATGATTCTGATAATAATTGTAAGCGGAGGCGTGCGTGACTCCTCCGCCGCTGTACTGCAAGTCATCGCTGGCCCAGATGGCCGCATACGCCTCGTAAAGCGGAAGACGCTCCGGCCCGAAGGGACGGCGGAACAGCCGACGCTCCCACTCAAAATGCCGCTCGAGCACCGGCCAGAGTTCCTCCGCCAGCGCCCAATCTCCCGTCCACATCAGATGCCGAAACAGAGCGTCCACATACACCAGATTCATATCGTAGTGCCGGCCGCCGATGTCGCCGCGGCTCTGCTTGGCCGGATGACTGCGGGACAAATTTGAAGCCGGGTCCGGTCCGGGTTCCGCCGCCGCCTCCTGCAGATTCTGCCTTTGAGCCCAATATCGAAGGTACCGCCGGGCCCGGTCGTGCCAGCCGAGGGCATCGTTGGCATAAGCCCCCCGCCAGCCCGCCAAGGCCGTCCGCCAGGCCGCTGCACCGTGCATCACCGTACCCTGCGGTTCATCCCAAATGCCGTCCGCCGCCGCACAAAGGGCCGAAACCGCCGCATTGAGAAAGGGGTCCGGCGTATCCGCCAGCACCCGGCCGGCAATTTGTCTGCGATGCTGTTCGGTCCGCTCAAACAGCGATTCAAAATCCCCGGAAAACTCCGCCTGCTCTCCGGACGCAAGCCGATGCAAAAGAAAATAGGCGGCCTTTCCTTTCTGAAGCGGAACTGCCGCAAAAGCCACAGGATAGTCAAATGACCCGCCGGCAGAAGCCGCCACCTTTTCCAGGTTGTCCCAGTGCCGACCGTCCGCCGTCTGAACCGCCGCTTTCGGTGAAAAAAATCCCGCCAGGGAACCGATTCGGCCGGACAGAACAAAGGCATTTTCCCGAATCGAGAATGCATTCTCGCGGCAGAACTCCGGACGAAACCGGAAAAATTCCGACACGGGTTCTGTTTCACAGCCGATATCCCCTCCTCGGCGTCCGCGCCGGCCGCTTGCTCCGCCGGTAACCATCAGCCACTCGCAGGGTTCGGTTTCTGCCTGCAATTCTGCTTTGACCAAAATCCCTTCCTTTTCATAAAGGGCCAGTACGGTCAAAAGCAGAGAACCGTTTTTCAGCAGCGGGTCTTCGATTTCATAAACCATGGAACCGGCTCGGTATCGGCTGACAATTCGCCGGGCCTCATTCAGACAGCGAATGCCGTCTTTTGTGCGGATTCCAAAGCGGACATTTCCCCCATGGCCGGGCAGATATAGCGAAATCTCCGGTTTATCCCCTGCATCCGCCCGAAAGGCCGTATTGCCGCCGTACAAAGGACGATTAAAGAACTCCGGGCCGTTTTCAATCACAAAATCCCGTCCCTCCGGACGGTATCGAAGCGGCTGGGCCGTATGTCCTTCCATCGTCGGACGTTCGGCCAGAACACGTTCCGGAGGATTATACTCCCCGCCGGAAACTCTCTGGACGACTCCGGCCGTAAGCATCCCCAAAATCAGGACGCTTCGGCTAAGAAGAGAACCGCCTGTAAAACGGCAACATTGCATAGAAAACCGAATTTGTTTATTTGGCGGCAATCAGACCTGCTTTCATTTCCATTTCGAGGGAAGCCAGAATAAACGGTTCGACGGCCTTGGGGTCATTGCTTCGAACGGGCTCGCTGATGTAATAGTTAAACGAACCGTCCCGATACGGACTGCCCCCCAGCCCGGCGACGGCACAGCCCTTATGCAGATGCACTTGCCCATCCGCCGCAACCTCCACAAACTCTTTCAAAATGCCGGCATACCCCTTCTCGGCCGCCTCCGTCATACTCGAAGGCAGATATCCCTTGCGAATCCCTTTCAGCAGGGAATACACGAACATTGCCGAGCAGGAGGATTCCAGATAATTCCCTTTCTCATTTGGTTTATCGACAATTTGATACCAGACTCCGGTCTTGGGGTCCTGGACCTTGACCACAGCTTCCATCAGGCGGTTCAGAATGTCCACCAGTTCTTTGCGCTGCGGATGGTCGGTCGGGAAATAATCGAGGGTATCAATCAGGGCCATGGCATACCAGCCCATCGCCCGGCCCCAGAAATGCGGCGAACAGCCGGTTGACGGGTCCGCCCATTTCTGCGTGCGGGACTCATCCCAGCCGTGATACAACAGCCCTGTTTTGGGGTCACGGGCATGTTTTTCCATCAAAACAAACTGCCGTGCCACATCATCAAAGAGCGGCTTTTCCTCAAACACCGCCGCATACTGGGCCAGAAATGCCGCCCCCATATACAACCCGTCCAGCCACATCTGATGCGGATAAATCTTCTTATGCCAGAAGCCGCCTTCGGAGGTCCGAGGGTGCGTTCGCATCTGTTCCCGCAGGGCCTCAATCGCCTTGCGGTACTTGGCCTGCGGAGACCGCAAATACACATCAATCAGCGTCTTGCCGGGATTGATGTTGTCAATATTATAGGTGGCCGCATCATACGTCAGAATCTGCCCATCGTCGGTTATCAGTATATCGTAATAACTCTTGACATACTCCAGATACTCCGGCTTGTCATACAGAATCCCGGCCGTCCAGATGGCCTTCATCATCAGCCCGCTTGGATACTTCCATCGCGGCTTGGGCGAAAAATCAATCATCCACGCCTGCGGGTTGCGGGTCATTTCGGAGCGAATCATTCGTTCTGACCAGCGCTCCGTCGAGGCCGCCGGTTTATCCTTGGGCAGAACAAGAAACGACTCAACCGCCTCCGCCACGCCCTCTTTTTCTGCATTTTCAAACACGCACCCCTTCAAAACCACATTTTGAACCGGACTGTGCGGATAGCCGCGGATGTGCCAGGGATACTTGCTCTTGCGGCAGACCACGTTGGTCATAAAAATATCGCGGACAATCGGCTTAAACGGCCCGCTGTCTCCTTCTTCATAATAAAAGTCAATCTTCAGCGCCGCCTCCCGAACTTGTCTCATCTCCACATTGCGCATGAAAATCCGCTCAATCACCCCGCCTCGCACGGAATTGGTTTTAAAGCGAAGGCCGCGGTCCAGATTGGGACTGTCCATCAGACAATCTTCAACAAAAACATTCCGAACGCTGCCGGAAATCTCGCTGCCCAGCACAACCCCGCCGTGCCCGTCCTTCATCGTACAATTGCGGACAATAATGTTTTCCGACGGCACATTCACACGGCGGCCGTCATTGTTGCGGCCCGATTTGATGGCAATGCAGTCGTCGCCGGTATCAAAATAACAGCCCTCAATCAGCACATCCCGGCAGGATTCCGGATTGCAGCCGTCATTGTTCGGTCCGTGCCCGATGACTTTGACATTTCGTACGGTGATATTCTGACTGAGCACCGGATGAATATGCCACATCGGACTGCTGCGAATCATCACCCCTTCAATCAAAATATTCTTGCAGCGGTACGGCTGAACCATATTCGGACGCAGATAATGACCCTCGCCGTACACCCGCTCGGCCACGGGAACCCCCTGCTCTCCCTGTTTGACCAGATTCTGCACATCTGTCTTCTGCGCCGCTTTCCACGGCCACCAGGTCTTTTCATCGGCACTGCCGTCCAGAACCCCGCTGCCGGTAATCGCAATATTTTCCTGCTCAAAGGCATAAATCAGGGGCGAATAATTCATGCACTCCGTCCCCTCAAACCGCGTAAACACCACCGGAAGGTAATCCGCCGGATTGCTGGAAAACCGGACAACCGCTCCTTCCTTCAGGTGGAGATTGACCCCGCTTTTCAAATGAATCGGTCCCGTCAGGAAGGTCCCTTCCGGCACGACAACGCGTCCGCCTCCGGCCTGATGACAGGCCGCTATCGCTTTGCGGAAGGCCTCCGTACAAACCGTTTTTCCGTCGCCGACCGCCCCGTAATCCGTAATCACAAAATCCCGTTCGGGAAAGGTCGGCGGCTGAATGCGGGCCAGAATCTCCGGCACACTCTGCCAGCCCTCTTCCTCCGTCAACGCAGCAGCCGGAAAGCCGCAAATCCAAAAGACTGCAAAAACCGTCAAAAGAAACCGCCCGCTTCCGAGCATTCGTTTCTGCTTCATTGAAAAATCCTTTCGACTCTTATTGTTCCTTTCCGGACCGCTTATGGCATTAAGACGCTTTCGCGGTCAAGGTATAAATCTTTGCCGGTTGAACTTCGAATTCAATCACAGCATTTTCTTTCTGGCTGAAATCGACCCGCTGAAAGCCGGAGACAATCTCGACCGGAATTGACGTCCTGACTCGACAGACCCCTGCTTTGGAGGGGCGAATCCGGGCTCGCTTCAGCCGGCCGTTCTCCCATTCGATATCAACCTCATAGCCGCCGCGCGCCCGCAGGCCCGAAACGGAACCGTTCGGCCAGGCGCTCGGCAGGGCCGGCAGCAGGTCAATCCGGTCCAGATGGCTCTGAAGCAGCATCTCGGCAATCGCCGCTGTGCCGCCGAAGTTGCCGTCTATTTGAAACGGAGGATGAGCATCCATCAAATTGGGATAGGTATTGTTGCGGAGCGCATCCAACAAAAGCTGATGAGCATGGCCGCCCTCCTCAAACCGCGCCCACAGATTCATCTTCCAGGCCTTCGCCCATCCGGTCCCGCCGTCTCCCCGCCCCAGAAGAGACACACGGGCCGCCTGAAACGGTTCGGGCTGCTGCAGCGTAATATCCCGGCCGGGATAAACACCCCATAAATGCGAACAATGACGATGGGGTTCCTGCGGTTTGTCTTTGTCCTCCAGCCATTCCTGAAGCTGACCGTGCCGTCCAATCTGATTGGGAGCGATTCTGTCTTTTAATTGGGTTAACTGAGCGGCCAGTTCGTCATCCTTTTTTAAGAGACGGGCCGCCTGAATTGTCGCTTCGAAAAGCGAGCGGATAATCTGATGGTCCATCGTCGGGCCGGCCACAAGCCCTCCATGCTCCGGAGAATTGGACGGCGTGCTGATCAGCCAACCCGTTTTCGGGTCCTCCGTCAGAAAATCGACAAAAAACAGGCAGGCCTCTTTCATCAGCGGATAGGCGCGCTTCTCTAAAAACCGCTCATCCTGGGTAAACAAATAATGCTCCCACAAATGATGACACAGCCACGCCCCGCCCGTTACCCAAATGCCGTGATTGGAAGCATTGATAGGTGCCGTGCCCCGCCACAAATCGGTATTATGGTGCAGCACCCACCCGCGGGCTCCATAGTGGGCCTGAGCGGTCTTGCGGCCGCTGACCGCACAATCCGCAATCAAATCAAACAGCGGCTGATGGCATTCGGACAGATTACAGACTTCCGCCGGCCAATAATTCATCTCCGTATTGATATTCACCGTGTACTTGCTGCCCCACGGCGGGTTCAGCTGGTCATTCCATAAGCCCTGCAGATTGGCCGGCTGGCTTCCGGGACGAGAACTGGAAATCAGCAGGTACCGCCCATACTGAAAATACAGTGCTGCTAAAGCCGGGTCGGACTGCGGGTCTTTAAGCCGCTCATCCGTCGGTTGTTCCGCTGCCGCCGTCTGCCCCAAATCAAGCCGAACACGCCCAAAAAGATTGCGATAATCCGCCCGGTGAGCGGACAGAAGGTCCGCATAGGTCCTTCCGGCTATTTTTTCGAGGGTTTGGGCACACTTGGCCGACGGGTCGCCGCTGATATCCTGAAAGTCCTTGAAACTCGTAAAGCCGGTCAGCGCAAAAAAGGCCGCATCCGCCCGTTCCACCGCAATTGAGCCGTCCTCCTGAACCTTGACCGTTCCGGCCTCACTCCAAATGCGAAGCCGAGCCGCAAACCGCAGCTGCCCGTCCTTCACCCGACCGGTCATCTCAATCTGACCGTCATCGATTCGCCGGACGGCAATCTCTTCGTGCGGGCTTTGAAGAGAGGCCGTAAACGAAACCTGCCAGGGCCGATCTGAGGAAATCGTTCCGACAATCACCTGGTCCGGATAACTGGCAAAATAGGTTCGTTCATATTTCACACCCCCCAGCCGATACTGTATGTGGACAACGCCGGACTCCAAATCCAGCTGCCGCTGATAATCAGAAACCTCCTGATGTCCCTCAAAACGAAGGAACAAATCCCCAAACGGCTGATACGATTTCTGCCGCAGCGGCACGCTCATAAACTCCCGGGCTGCCAGCTCTTCCGCTTCTTTCTGTTTGCCCTCCGCCAGCAGCCGCCGGATTTGCGGCAAATATTGGACCGCCCCTTCGTGATGATAAAAATGCGGTTCTCCATTCCAGAGGGTATCCTCATTGAACTGAAGCCGCTCCTGGGCCGCCCCGCCGAACACCATCGCCCCCAGACGCCCGTTCCCAATCGGCAGGGCCTCTGTCCACTCCTGCGCCGCACGCGTGTACCACAGCCGCAGACCCTGAGAATCTCCGCCAGAAGCAGCAGGCACTCCCGCCGCTTTCGGATTCCATCCGTCCTGACCGCCCAAGACGGAAGGCACCGTAATTTGTCGGGCCTCCTCTTCCGTCAGCTGCCGAGACCACGACACACGCGCCGCCGGATTGGCCCCGGGACCGCGGCTCTGATATTCTGCATATCGGGCCGTCTTCTCCCGTGCCGGCTGGTTCCAGTTGTGCCAGCCCTCCGGACGGATGATGTCCGCCATCTCCGTATTCAGAAAAACCACACTCGCATAATCCCGCCATGGACGCCCCAGATAGGTCTTGGCCCGTCCCGCCGGCTCCCCTGTTATGCGGCAGTTCGAGAAGACATAGCCCCATTTCTGCTCCGGCGGGGTCGAGGCGGCTGTGATATAGCTGGCCTCCAGACAATGAATCTGACAACGGTCAAAAAACGCCGTCCCGCTGCCGAAGATAAAATCGCAATGGCCGGCAATGTAGCAGTCCTCATAATAATGCCGCCCGCGGTGGTCCAGCAGCGTATCCTGCCAGCCCAGAAACCGACACCGCCGAAAGACGCATCGGTCGCCGAAGACCGCCAGCGCGACCGCCTGCCCGACCGGCCCGGCCGTATTCTCAAAGGTCAGGTCTTCCGCGGCAAAATCGTCCGCCCGAATCGTCACCGAAGGCGTCGCAAACGTGCCGATTTCCCTGCCGCTCTCATCCCGCATCGCCGCATACAAATTGTACGTCAGAATTGTTGTGCGGGCATCCTCTCCCTTCATTCGAATCAGCCGTTTGCCCTCCGGTATGACAATCCGTTCCCGATACACGCCCGGCCGAATCCAAATCTCAACCGGCTCGGCATTGCCCGACGGAATCGAATCAATGGCCGCCTGAACGGAGGGATAATCTCCCTTTCCATCTGCACTGACAATTATGCGTCGACCGGGAACGGAGGAAGAAGTGCCGAAGGACTTCCGGAGCCAATCGGCTATTTTTTCCTTCCAGTGCGGCTCAAACCGCCCCCATTCCGTCAGACGATGTCCCGCGCCTTCTATGGTGATCAGCTCACACGGCACGCCGCATCGCTCCAGCGCCGCCTTCAAATCCAGCGACTGCTGATAGGGGACACTCTGGTCTCGGGTGCCGTGAACCAGCAGAAACGGCGGCAGTCCCGCCTGAACGTCCCAAATCGGGGAAATCTTTTTCAAAACCGCTGCGGACGCTTCGTTCAGTTCCGGCCCCAGTCCCAGCAGATTCTGCATCGAGGTGCTCAATCCGCCGCGGCGCTGATTGTCGGCCACCATATCCACCGGCGGCGCCAGGCCGATGACCCCCTGCACCCTCGTATCCTCTCTGCCCCAAATGGCCGCCGAACAGGCCAAATGCCCGCCGGCGGAGTATCCGGCCAGCACAATCCGATTGGGGTCACCGTTGTAATCGGCCGCATGCTGTTTTACCCAGCGAATCGCCGTCTGCACATCCTCCAGACACGCCGGCCACCGATGCGCAGGCGCCAGCCGATAATCAATCGAAACCCACACCCACCCCGCCTTCGTAAAGACTTCCAGCAGTTCATCTCGGTCCTGGGTCTTGTCGCCGCTGCTCCAGCCCCCCCCGTGTATATACAGAACAATCCCGAAAGGCCCCCGGCCCGACGGCACACAGACATCCAAAAGCAGCTCCTGTCCGCCTGCTTTCCCATAGAGAATATCCGTCTGCAGCCCTGCCGAGACCGCCGCCCGACAAACCTCGCTGCCCAGAAAACAGCCAAGCCAGAGAATCAAACTCTTTCGAAGCAGACTGCACCCGAAGGATGGATTCTTTGTTTTCATTGCCTTTCTACCTTGCACAGAAGCGTAAACGCAAATTCAGTATATCCTCGCCTAACCTTTCCCGCCAGACAGCACCATTTTCTTTTAGGCTGCCTTGTGTTTTCCAATAACCCGAACAGAGACAACAACATCCCCTCCATCCATCCAAGAAGAAATCAAAGCACAGACAGCCGCGGTCAGCGGCGTCAGCTTTCCCACGACACCCGCTGACCGGGAAAACTCGAATACTCCTTCATCACAATCGGACGCCCCCGACGGGCCCAGGGCACCTGAATTTCGGAAAGCAGCTGGCAGCTCGAATGGGCCCGCTGCATAATCGGCACAATATCCTTAATCAGGGTAATCGGCAGCCCGTTATGACGGCTTTTGACGACGTGCGCCGCGTCAATATCCGCCGGCTCCCCGCTCGAATCAAACGCCCCGTTCACACACAGCGTAAAGGGCCGGCACAGCGACAGCGGCACCTTATATGGACGGCCCGTCTCAAAGCAGAATGCCACATCCTTGAGCATCTCCATCCGCGGGTCTTCGGACTCTTCGAGAAACTCCGCCTGACGTCCGTCATTAAAAACAATCTGGGCCTGATTGAAATTGCGGTAGGTAATGGTCGCCCGTTCGCACTCGACGACCGTTTCGCTTCGCACCTCGGAAGCCGAACAAAGGGTAGTGTTATGAATCAGAACACAGCCGTTTTCACAGACAATCCGCATGCTGCTGGTATCCTCAGACTCAATCTCATGCACGCGGTACAGCTCGGCCTCCACCACCAGCGGATACGCCATCTGGTCCGCCTGCGAACCCGCCAGATACAGCGAATTGCTCAACACATGGGCCTGCGGATTGTTCAGCGTCCCGTCCAGCACCCATTCTCCGCAGGAGGTCCGCACCGTACCACACCAGTGATTCCGCCGAAAATAGGCATCCGGCCGCTGCCAGGCCGCCAGCGAACGAACCCGACGAACCTGCCCGAATTCGCCTGAGACAATCCGGCGCTTGAGCGTCTGAACAATCCCGCTGTACAAATATTGAAACAGCACCGCCACGCGCCGACCGGTCTGCTCCTCCAATTCAATCAAATCATCCATTTGCTGAATGGTCGGCACCGGCGGCTTTTCCAAAAAGACCTCAAATCCCTGCTCCAGACACTGCCGGGCATACTGATAATGGCTGTCAATCCCCGTGAAAACAAAAACCGCCTTCACCCGTGACTGCACCGCTTCCAGCAAACTCTTTACATCGTCGAAAACCTCTATGCCGCGTTCCACGCACATCTGGTAGCCCTTTTCGCGGCGGTTCGGTTCGCTGCAGACCCCCACCACATCAAAACAGTTGTTTAAAAAGAAAATCCGCTCCAGCTGCTTATATGCATACCCCTCTGTACCGATGACGGCAACCGGAATCATATTCAGATTTTCTTCCCTGTTTTCTGTTTCCTGACTGTGTTTGCTGGAACCCGCAAGAGGCAAAGAGATTACATCCCGCCGATCAGACGGAAGACGGTGTAATAGTATTCATTATAATCCACCTGGCTGCTGTCAAACCGGTCCCAGACCGGATGTTTAAAGATTTCCGGATTCTTGCAGTTGCTCACATGAGCATCCGCAAAAAGGGCATTGACCGAATAATTATTGGATGCCTTATACTCCGAACCGGAATCCTGAAGACGCTGATGGCTGAGATTCTTTCGCCCCCACAAGACATCCGTCGCATACGGCAGAGACGGATGCAGGTCTGTAAACTTCTTCGGAAAGGCCGCCGGGGCAAAAATCGTAGTGGACATCACCGGATTGCGGGCGATGGGAAAATAGGTAAAGCCGATGCGAATCCACTGGTTGCTGCCGTTCCGCGTATTGAAATCCTGCGGCAAAGTGCCCCACGGGGCCGGCTGGCAGTAGGATTCATATTTATAAAGTTCCAGACGATTGCCCGGACAGTAAAAAATCTTCGGCTCCTCCATAAAACCGCTTTCGTACAGTTTGGCCCAGCGAATCGGAATCGGCTTGCCGTTGGCATCAATCCATTCGGGCTTATCTCCGCGATAGACTGCATACCCATGGCCTGATTCCTGCTTGCCGTTTCTGTCCACTGCATCCGGCAGATTTTCATATGACTGGGAATACGAGCGCATCGCCACTCCCACCTGACGAAGACGGGAGGCACATATCACGCGCTTGGAAATGTCTTTTGCCGTCTTCAGTCCCGGCAGCAGAATAGACAAAAGCAGCGCGATAATCGCAATGACAACCAGCAACTCAATCAGGGTAAACGCCTTTCGTTTCATAATGTTCCCCTTTTTCCCCACAAGTTTTTCAACCTTGTTTCATACTGTCCGCCTGACCTTTTCATTTTCGATTTTCGAACAAAGATGAACAAGGCAATCTCGCGCTTAAAAAAAGACAATTTTGCGCAACGGCTTGTATTTCATAGAGATATGAGAGAAAAACCGCTTTTGTCCATCTTTTCAGGATTTAATTCATCGAGAATCGCCGGCATTCTCCTTGACTTTCTCGGAATCCCAATGTATATTCTGTCTATCGGACATTTATTTTGCGCAACAACAAATATTGTCGGCCGCCAAATGAAACCAAAAGTCAAAATTGCCTTCGCCTACAGCACTATTACCCACAACACCCAAGGAATCATGTCCGGCATCACAGAGTACATTCGGGACAAAGGGGATTGGGATTTGATAATCTGGGCAGACTCGTCTTTTGAATCCATTGAGTTCCTGAAAGAACGCGGCTGTCGCGGGGCCTTTGCCAATATTCAAACCTCGATGATGGCCCAACAAATCCTCAAAATCAAGATGCCGATTATCGCATTTTCGACTTTGCAAAATCTCCTTTCGATTCCATATATCAGCGCCGACCCGGACCAGATAGCTCAGACGGCCTACGATTATTTCAAAGGCAAAAAGTTCTCTCAGTTCGCCTTTTTTGGAATCAGTGAAGCCCGCTGGTCGATGGAAAGGATGGAATCGTTCCGGCGGTGTGTCGAGCGGGATGGGGGGACACTCCACACATTTCAAAGCAGTCCGCGTCCGATTCGAAGCGAATCAGTGCCCGCCGCCAAACTGTGGATCGACACCATCCTTCAGAAAGGTCAGCAGCCCCTGATAGACTGGCTCAGGCAGCTGCCCAAACCCATCGCCGTCCTGGTGAGCAACGATGTGCTGGCCTGTCATCTGAGCAATGTGGCGGCGGAGGCGGGGCTGCGGATTCCGGAGGAAATAGCCCTGCTGGGGGTGGATGATGACCAGGCCATCTGCAGTCTGTGCACCCCGCCGCTGTCGAGCATCGCGTTTAATTTCAAAACGGCCGGATATGAGGCGGCCCGGCTGATGGATGACATCATCAGCGGAAAAGAGCGGATGCGCGGCCAATGGATACGCATCCAGCCGGCGGGCGTGCGGGAGCGCGGCTCGACGGATATGTATGCGCTGGAGGATGAGGAGCTCATCAAGGCGCTGCGGTACATCCGAAGCCATGCGTCGCAGCCGCTGCAGGTGGACGACATCGCCGAGCAGCTGTGCCTGAGCAAGCGGACGCTGCAGATGAAGTTTCAGCGGGCCCTGGGCCGGTCTATCCATGATGAAATCATCCGGGCCCATTTTGAACTGGCCCGCACGCTGCTGGTCGAGACGAATCTGCCGATTGAGACCATTGCGATTCGCTCCGGATTTCACTACACCTCCAATATGCGGCGGGCGTTTCTGGAGATAACGGGGATGCTGCCGCACAAATACCGCCAGGTCCATCGCGGCCATTCGTGAAAGCAGAAATCCAGCAGCCCAGACGCCAGCGGTCGGCAGCCGGAGGAAAAGACGAAGCCAGAAGTTCGAAATCCGAATCTCGAAACCCGAAGCCTGAAACTCCCAACACTCACGCCGAAGGCAAATGCCCCCAAAAAAACGGAAAAAAGGGGTTGAAAAGGATTTGTAAAATATAGTAAAATTATCTTTAATAAATAATTTAAAAGACTCTGCGGATGGAGAAAGTCAGGATATGCGCAGGAGGAATCATGCAAACCATACAGCTGGCATTTCCGCCATTTGAAGGAGAAGAAGAAGGATTAAATGATGCAGGAATCGAGACATTCGAAGGAGATGTAGAGGACCATATTGCGAGAGAATGCGGTCAGAATACTTGTGATGCTGCTTTAGACAAAAAAGAAGTGCAGCTGCATTTTTCTCTTCTTACGATGCTGATTGATCAGTTGCCGTGTCTGCTTGAATTAAAAGATGTTTTTACTAGATGCATATCTTATTGGGAAGGTGATCCTAAAGCAGTCTCCTTTTTCTCAAGGGCTAAAACCTGTCTCGAGCAAAAAACAATCGGTGTCCTAAAGATAAGCGATTACGGCACAACTGGACTGACAGGGACAGATACTGACAGAACGGGCAGGTGGTATTCTCTGGTCAGGGCCAAGGGAGCCTGCAACAAAGACGCAGGTGCCGGAGGCTCTTTCGGCATAGGAAAGTACGCTCCTTTCGCCGCTTCCAAACTTCGAACTGTTTATTATTATACACGAACCTCGGAGAATGAAGCTTTTCAGGGTGTCTCCCGCTTGGTAACTCACCTCAACCCACAAAGACAAAAAGTTCACCCCACCGGCTACATTGGTGAATGTATTCAAAGGAACGGTGTATACTCCTTCAATTCTATCCGTAATGCAATACCTGAACTTTTCCGAAGACCTGTCGGCATTACAGGAACTGATATTTATGTCCCTGCCTACCGAGAAAGCGGTCATTGGGAGGAACAATTAATAATCTCTGTTCTGGAGAACTTCTGGCCGGCTATCTGCATGAAGAAAATTGTATTTAAGATAAACAACACCGCTATAGACTCTAATAACATAGCCCAATATATGGAACATTATAAACAGCATGAAGCATTCAAAGCATACCGATATTTTAATGCTTATAAAAACGGGGTCCCCTACACGCGCACTCTTGAGATTGTAGGCAACTCCGAACTGAGGCTGATAATTGATGACATGCGGGAAAGCAAACCTATTGCTGTATGCAGAAAAAGCGGAATGATTATTGATACCTGGGGACACTTCAGCAGTCGAAAGCCTATAAGCGGCATATATATCTGCCACGATGAAAACGGCAACGAAATCTTGCGGAAGTTAGAACCGCCTCGTCATGACAAATGGGATCCAAAACGAGGAGAAAACGGGAAAAAGGTAATTGATACAATTAGGTATTGGATTCGCAGTTGCATAGACAGCTTTCTGAATGACGAGATAAGTGATTCCTTTCAAATTTCTGAAATGGCTCAGTATTTACCCGACGACCAGATTTTCGGGCCGGAGGCAATACCCCCAAGCTTACCAGGAGGGCTTCCCTCGGGCCCCCAAGAAACAACTACATCGCCGATAACTGGTTTGCCCCCAAGGACCCCTCCAATTGCTGAAGGTGGTCAAAATGCAACAACTGGAGAAGAAGAAGGGACAAGCGGCGGCGGGGGCGTCAAAGAAGGAGGCGGAAAAGGGGGCGATGGACATGACGGAAGAAGCAGCGGTGCCAAGGACGGCGGCAATGGGACAAAAGGGGGCAAGAAAACTCCAAAAGGGAACTTGCGCATGCGATGCATGTATGATGAAGTTCAGCAGTCTTATACAATAGTGCTTCGGTCTGATGCCGAATTTGAAAGCAGAATATCATTCGGAGCAGTTGGAGATGACGGTGAAGTGGAAATGCTGCGGATTGAAAAAGTGATGCAGGACAACAAGGAGCTGCCTGTAGAACAAAATGGTTTCTTCGTAAAGTTAAATCCAGACAGTCCTCAGCATTATAAGCTGGTATTTGAAGAAAAGGAAAAGATGACCTTAAGGATAATAAAATGAAGACGACCGAGAGATTCCCTTATCCTGTTTTGTCAGCTTTTTCCGATGACATACAAAACTCAACATTTGAGTCGGCTGTCGTTTATCAAGCAGACAAAAACAAAAAAAACTATTGTTTCACCTACACAATCGCGTTACACAATTCCACGATAATACAGCTATTACAAGAACACCGAGCCGTTCTTGCACTTCATTTTGAATGCGGAAGGACCTTTTTTCGGGAAAAATATCAAATAGAAAACATTGCATGGTCTGACTGCATCACCATCAGCGGAACAATTGAAATCCCATGGGGTCGGATATGCGGCAAAACTGAAATCTCCGCATTTGTCTATGCTGATGATGTTATAGAGAATTACCAGCCTGAAGGGCTCCACCCAGATTATCAGCAGACCGCTTTTACAATGCACCCGGGAGAAATTTTGGCTGCAAGCGGACCGGTGATACTCGATGTGTACTCAGACTATGAGCTTATTCAAAAACCCGATTCAATTATTGTATTCAGACTCGACAAAGAAAGAGAAACAGGCGAAATACACATCAGTCTCAATTCAGACAAAATCAATGTTTTTCTTCCGAAGAATATGTTTGACAAATATAAGGCCTTGCGTACTGACAAGCAGAAAGAGGGCATCATAACATCTTTGCTCGGCATACCTGTATTGATGGAAGGACTAAAATTCATTAAAGAAACTACGGACGAGAATCTCTCAGAAAACAGGCAGTACCGATGGTTCAGATCACTTGAAAATAAACTTCGTGAGATGGGAATCAATATCAAGAATGAAGAAAACACTTTTGAAGCTGCGCAAAAGGTTTTTGCAAATCCGTATATGAGAGCGGCGGTTGATTTTGAAATGATGGATAGGTTATGAAACTCAAAGTATTTAAGCAGGAATCACTGGAACAGCTAAAAAAGGACGCTTTAAATCGAATCGATTTCTATCAAAAGAAGACCCCTTGGCTTAATGAATATTTTCGAGGCGGAGCCTATTACTATGAGACTCAGATTAATCTGCCCGACAACTTTTCTCTTTTGACTAATGAAGGTGAACCATCCGATACGGACCAGGAGAATTCGAAGCGAATATATGAAGCATTCAGGGGCAGGCTCAACCCGGTGCAAGCTGCCGAGGAGCGATTATGGGCATATCTTTGTCATGAAACATTTTGGGACTACATGATTTGGCGATGGCCTCCCAAGAAAGATGGAACCATTATCAGCAGATATTATTTTGACGGCGAAAGCAGCAGAGCATTAAGCAGAAACGGCATCTCTCGCCTTTGGTGGTTTGCTCATTTAACATATGATGAGAGCAGAGAAGACCCTTATGAACTGACAAATATTCTGCTATACTCGCAGGATATTCAGCACAATCTGCTTGAAAGAAATTTCGGCAGGAACAGAACCATTCTTCATGCTGTGCTTGATTTTTTGAAAGAGTATCCAGATATACAAGGCAAGGAACAATACGTTAAAATTGCAAAGACTTTAAACCGTCTGGGCGGAGTCAGGCTTTTAGACGCATTGGGACCTGAAAAAATCAAAGAGTATCTTAAATCGAAAATACTGAATCGATAAAAATATATGGCTGACCATTTAACAAAGGAGAAGCGAAGCTGGAACATGTCGAGAATCCGAAGCCGGGATACGGCACCGGAAAAAGCGGTAAGGTCGCTTCTTCATCGTCTGGGGTATCGGTTTCGGATATATCGGAAAGATCTGCCGGGCAAACCGGACATCGTTCTGACCAAATATAAAACGGTTATATTTGTCCACGGCTGTTTTTGGCACCGTCACAAAGGATGCCGCCGATGCACAACCCCATCCGCCAATCAGGAATATTGGCTTGCCAAATTTGAAAAAAACATTTCGAAGGATAAAAAAAATAAAATGCTTTTAAGGCGTTTGGGCTGGAAAGCCATTACTGTATGGGAATGTGAAATAAAAAAACCGGAGAAGCTGACCCAGCGGCTTGTCAGATTAATCGGAAATTAAATAGTTTGCTTCGACCGAAGGGTAATCAATTCTTGCAAACGTTTTTAACACAGCCTCAAAAATAATTTTGGCCCCCTGCGGCGGTACTGCCATTCCTATCTGCTTTCTGATTTGCTCCTTGGAGCCGTAAAAGATAAAGTCATCAGGAAACGTCTGGATTCTTGCACGCTCCCGATTTGTCAGACACCGATGCTCCTTCCAGTGGTAAACATGGGTTCCGCCGCCCCCGCTGCCGGTGATTGTATAGGATGGCAGATGAGGCTGCAGCCGTCGGTAAATATGACTCATGCGCGCTTTTGTGCAGCGAAGCCGGGCATTGTCAATTCTGCGGCAGATTTCCTCGTCTGTCAGGCCGGCCAGCTCATCTTCATACCAGGGCAGATTTCTGATTATTTCCTGCCTTTCCGGAGGAGGCATTCTTAGAAGTTCATCTAAAAACCATGCATTTTGACCCGGCGGTGTGAATAAAAGACGCTCGACAACACGAGGGTTCTGGCGAGTTAATTCTGAATTGGAAGCATCTTTGGGGATTTTTGATAAGGCAGCCTGCACAGAGACATACGGGATCTTTCCAGGGCCGTGAGTAGGTGCCGGCACCTTAAAATGCAGATGTTTATCTTTTCTGATGCCGACAACAATAAACCTGTGTCTATACTGAGGAATCCCATACTCTTCAAAACGGTATAAATGGGCTGTCAAATTATAACCGTGTTTGCCTGCTGTCCGCATTTCTTTCAAAATCAGCTCAAAAGCTTTTCCTTCGTCCGAAGAGCGGATCCCGCCTACATTTTCTGCAATAAACCAGACCGGATCCATCTGATTAAGAGCTTCGATTCCTGCCTTATACAGTTTGCCGTATTGCCCGTTTACACCCTTTCTTTTCCCTACAAGGCTGAAATCATTGCATGGAAAACCGAATGCCAGTGCAGTTATCCTCGGGTAAGAAAAAATTTCCTGCCGGCAAAACACTTCTGCATCTTGGCATACAGCTTTGCAACCGTACTTATCTGCAAGATTGCGTCTGTATGTTTCGACGGCATCTGGGGCCTTGTCAACTCCCCATACAAGCGAGATGGAGAAACTCTCTCCCTTCGATGAAACAGCCGGCGAAGCCAGTGCTGCTCCTAAAGCCAAGCCCCCAGGTCCGCAAAAAAGTTCACCTAATTTAAATTTCATAAAAGAATAAAAATCATCAAAAGAGTTTTTGTAAAAACAGCCAGCCTATGTATAATCGACAGAAAATACAAATCAAGCCTTTTCTGCATAAGGAGATGATGATGGATTACGAAATTGCGGAACAAGCCGCAAAAATTTTTGGCGGGGAGGCATGGGATTCCGGGGGCGGAATTTGCCTAATCTGCATTCCTCAGAATGACGGTCGGCTGGTTGTTATATCTGACGAGGCAGTCTGCGAATATAACAGCGAAGAGGACTTCGAAAAGAATCTTGCAAGCAAATCTATTCTTCTGCATTAATTTTGCAGAGAGTTTAACAAGAAGGAAGTTTTTCCTCCTTCAGCAGGGGAGGCATTTGGGTTTGAGGTCGGCGGCGGCGCTGCGGTGTGCCAACACGGCGGCGCGGAGTCCGGCCGCGGCGGCCGCAAGGGTTTCCATCTGCTCAGGCCGGATGGGATTTTCGGCCGACCGCCAAACCAGCACAAACCCGACGGCACAGCCCAGCACCCCCAGCGGCACCGCCGACAGCGAAACCAGTTTCAGCACGCCGGGCGGGGCCTGCATCCCCAGCGACAGAAGCCGATTGGCCGAACAGACGCGGCCCGCCAGCGCAACAGCGGCGGCCGTATCAGCGGTAAACCACTGCTGCAGCTCGTCGCGTCCGACGGCGGGAGCCCCCTGCGGAGCGGCCGCAATATGGATATCGAACCCACCTTTTTCAAGCAGAAACACGGCCACCCCCGCATCGGGAATGCGCGAGCAGATGGACTGGGCGGCCTTGTCGAGCAGGGTTTCAAGCGTGCCGCAGCCCAGAAGCGTTTCATAAAATCCGGCCACGAAGGTCAGCCGGGCAAGTTTCCGGGCGAATTGACCGTGGGCGGCCACCATATCCTGACAGAGGATTTCTATCTGCTGATTGAGTCGGCGCTGGCGGGAGCGAAGGGCTCGAATGACGGCCAGCGCACGCTGATTTCGACGTTGTGCCAAGCGAGTTCTCCTGCAAAACCTTCCACAATTTACCTATAAGGTCATCGGCGATTCATCGGGCCGGCTTAAGCGGGAAAAACAGGAATGCAGGAATACAGGAATGCAGGAATACAAGGAGACAGGTAATCAGGGGGGCAGGGGCATCAATTCAAAAAGAAAAGGCGGATTCCGATTGGAGATTTCGGGCTTGAGCGGGTAATTTATAGGATGTTGCGGGGACTTTTTACGGGTGAGACTGCCTATGAAAGATGTGAAAAAGCGGATTGAAGAGCTGCGGGAGGAGATTCGCCGGCACGACTACTTATATTATGTATTGAATCAACCGGAGATATCCGACCGTGAATATGACAAATTATTTTCCGAACTGAAGCGACTGGAGGCAGAACATCCGGAATTGATTGTGCCGACCTCGCCGACCCAGCGGGTTTCGGAACGGCCGGTGGAAGGGTTTGCGCCGGTGCAGCACGCAATCCCGATGCTCAGTATCGACAATACATACAGCGAGGAGGAACTGCGAGAGTTTGACCGGCGGGTGGCCAAGGGGCTCGAGGGGGCGGAGTACTCCTATACGGTGGAGCTGAAAATTGACGGGCTGGCAATCAGTTTGCGGTATGAGGGAGGGATTCTCCGGCAGGCGGCCACACGAGGCGACGGGCGGACGGGAGACGATGTGACGGCCAATGTGCGGACGATTCGGGCGATTCCGCTGGAGCTGAAAAATAAGGAAGCGGCGCCGGAGGTGCTGGAGGTCCGGGGGGAGGTGTATATGTCCAAAAAGGCCTTTGCGGAGCTCAACGAAGAGCGGATGGAGGCGGGCGAGCCGACCTTTGCCAATCCGCGGAATGCGGCGGCCGGGTCGCTGAAACTGCTCGATGCCCGGATTACGGCGACGCGGAAGCTGGCGTTTTTTGCGTATTCGCTGGGACAGGTGAGCCGCCCGCTGGCTTCGACGCACTATGAAGCCATGCTGAAGCTGCGGGATTTCGGCATTCCGGTCAATGAGCACATTCGGCACTGCCGGACGATAGAGGAGGTGATTGAGGTTTGTCAGGGCTGGGCGGGAAAGAAGGAACGGCTGCCCTACCCGATTGACGGAATGGTGATTAAAGTCAACCGGTATGACCAGCAGGAGATTTTGGGCTATACAGGGCGAGCGCCGCGATGGTGCATTTCGTATAAGTTTGCTCCGGAACAGGCGGAGACGGTGGTGGAATCGATTGATGTGCAGGTGGGCAAGAGCGGGATTCTGACGCCGGTGGCGAATCTGCGGCCGGTGCCGCTGGCGGGCACGACGGTCAAGCGGGCCAGTCTGCACAATTTTGACCTGCTGGCCAAACTCGACGTGCGGTGCGGCGATACGGTGGTGATTGAAAAGGCCGGCGAGATTATCCCGCAGGTTGTGGCGGTCAAACACCAGCAGCGGAATCTCTTTGAGAGCCGGCCGTTTGAGGTGCCCAAAACGTGTCCGGCGTGCAATCAGCCGGTGAAGAAAGACGAAAACGGGGTCTATATCCGGTGCGTCAACCCGCACTGTCCGGCCCAGATACGGGAGCGGCTGGAGCATTTTGCGGGCAAGGGGCAGATGGATATCGAGCATCTGGGGCCGGCGCTGATTGACCAGCTGGTCAGCCGGGGGCTGGTGAAAACCTATGCGGATATCTATCGGCTTCGGCTGGACCAGCTGGCGTCGCTGGAGCGGATGGCGGCCAAGAGCGCTTCGAATGTGCTGGCCAGCATCGAGGAAAGCAAGCGCCGTCCGCTGTGGCGGCTGATTGCGGGGCTGGGGATTCGGAATATCGGCACCCAGTCGGCGCAGATTCTGGCCAACGAGTTCGGCTCGCTGGAGGCACTGATGGAGGCCTCGGTGGAGCGGCTGGAGCAGATTGAACAGATCGGGCCGGTCGTGGCGCAGAGCGTTTATGACTATTTCCACAATCCGGAGAATGTCCGGGTCCTTCGGGAGCTGCTGGCGGCGGGGGTCTGTCCGACGGTTGAACAGGTCAAACAGTCCGATGCGCTGGCAGGCAAGACGATTGTGGTAACCGGCACCCTCAGGCATTTCACCCGTCAGCAGATTGAGCAGACCATTCAGGCACACGGGGGCAAGCCGTCGTCTTCGGTCAGCAAAAAGACCTCGTTTGTGGTGGCGGGGGACAATGCGGGCAGCAAACTGGACAAGGCGCGGCAGCTGGGTGTGGAGGTGATTGACGAGGAGGAGTTTTTGCGGCGGATTGGTCAGCGCCGGCAGCCGTAGAGGCCGCGGGAGCGGATATATTCCAGCACGGACGCCGGCAGCAGCCCTTCGACATCCTGCCCGCCGGCCAGACGGCGGCGGATTTCGGTGGCGCTGATGTCCAGGAGAGGGACAGGGACGATATGCTCCTGGAGCCGGCGGATTTGTTCGGCGGAAAAATAGGGCTTGCAGGGGGTAAAATCGGGTTTCGGATAGCCCGCCCGGTACATTACGGCCAGGGTGCAGAGGGTCATCAGTCGGTCAATCTGATGCCAGCGAGGCAGATCTTTGACGGCATCGGCCCCAACCAGCCAAATCAGCGAAGCAGAAGGCAGACGGCGACGGAATTCCTCGACGGTATCTACAGTAAAACTCGGTACAGGCCGGTGGTATTCATAGTCGCTCACCTGAAAGTCTTTCCATCCTTCCAGGGCTAGTCGGAGCATGTTCAGGCGGTCCTCTTCGGAGGCGGCCGGCGGTTCGGATTTATGAGGGGAGCGGCGGGCGGGGATGAAAATCACCTGCTCGGCATTCAGATGACGGCAGGCGGCATCGGCGACCTGCAGATGGCCGCTGTGGACCGGGTCAAAGGTGCCGCCGAAGAGTATAATTTTGTTTTGCATCGCTTCAAAACTCACAACGACCTGTGGAAACCTGCCGCTGTGACATCATACTGCAAGAAAATTTTTTCAAAAACAGAATTTTTTTCTTAGATAGATTTTCTGTTCTTACGGAAGGACTGAATGGGAGAAGACCCCAAAAAAAAGGAAAGGACTTTTTTTGAAACCCTTTTTTCTTTTGCGTCAAAACAAGGGTTTTGATGCATTTTAGAAAATATGATTCTCGGCGAGTACCCCGGCTGCAATACAGTTTCTTCCATCACTTCAAGCCGTTTTCTTCCGTGTTCAAGAGCCGCTGCAGAGGCGATGGTAAAAAAAAATGAAGGAAGATTGAACTTTTTGTCGATAATTCTGTATAATCATCATCGATGAAATGCTCTTTGTCAAAGCTGAGAGAGCAAAGAAAAGAGAAAAGTACAGACCAATCCGAAAGGAGGTGACTGAAGAATGGCAAAGAAAGCCGCAAAGAAAAAAACCGCCAAGAAAACAGCCAAGAAGAAAGTCGCCAAGAAGAAAAAATAACATCCACAACACTGTGGCGCACAAAGAGGGTTTTGCAGAAACTGCAATACCCTCTTTTGTTTTTCGGACAAATTGCCCAAAAATCAAACGGAAGCATCTCCGAACAGAATGTTTTATAAGTTCTTGTCAATAAAGAACTAATACAATATTCCCCCTTCGGCGGCATACTGTTGAATCACCGCAGCGGCCTCCTGCCGAAGCAGATCCAAATGAACCCGGATTCCCCTCTTCTCCAGACCTGCACACCAATCTGAAGGTTTGTGTCCTTCATCAAAGCCGGCCTGTCGTGCATCCTCCTCGCGGGCGGCACAGATTAGAACGGATATGCCTGACCAAGGGATTGCCCCTAAACACATCGCGCAGGGCTGACAGGAAGAATACAATTCATACCATCCGCCGGAACGAGAAGACAGCCGATGCTCGGAGAGGGTTTTTTGAGCCAGAGAAATAGCTGTGATTTCTGCATGGGCAATGCTCAGACCTGAAACGAGCACAAGATTGACACCGGCGGCAACCAATCGACCGCTGTTTTGTTCAAAAACCGCCGCAGCAAACGGCCCTCCGGTTTTGTATTCGACATTCAGCCGGGACAGATCTATCACCCATCTCATTTTCTCCTCGGGAGAGGAAAAAGGGCCCTTTCCGGAACGCAGAAAACCCTGCATCCAAGGAGGAAGCACTACAGAAAATCCGGTTTCCATTGACTTATCCTTTCCAGCCGTCGGACCGACTCCAGAACGGTTTTTCCTTGATTTCATCCTGCTGAATGATAGGGTATTTCCAGTCAGTCAGCCAGTTTTGAGGATTTCGGAGTCCAACGCAAGCACTTTTTATTCGGAATTGTCCGGGCGAGAAACGATGAATTCAGGTCAGCTGCGGATTGCCACCTGTCAGTTTCCGGTTTGTGCGGATATTGCCGCCAATGCCGCCCATATTGCCTCGCTGATGGAAGCAGCCGCCCGGGAAAAAGCTGACATCGCTCACTTTTCGGAATGTGCCCTCAGCGGCTATGCGAGTGTGGACTTTGAGTCTTTTGAAAACTTTGACTGGGACCTGCTGAAAAGCAAGATGCTGGACCTTCTGGCGCTGGCTGGCAAGTTAAAACTTTGGGTGGTGCTGGGCTCAAGCCATCGGCTGACTGCCCCCAATAAACCACATAACAGTCTCTACTTAATCAGCCCGGAAGGGAAAATTGCAGACCGATATGATAAGCGTTTCTGCACGGAATGGGATTTGAAGCACTACACACCCGGCAACCATTTTGTCTATTTTAACATTCACGGGATAAAATGTTCTTTGCTAATTTGTTTTGACCTTCGGTTTCCGGAGCTGTACCGGGCGTTATATAAGGAAGGGGTCAAGGTGGTTTTTCAATCCTTTTATAATGCCCGCCAGCAGGGACCGAGCATTCATTCGGAGATTATGCGGCAGACAATGCAGGCGAATGCGGCAGACAACGGCTTTTGGGTGAGCATGTCCAACTCCTGCGGCTGGTATTGTCCATATCCGTCCTGCTTTATCCAGCCGGACGGTCGAATCATCGCTCAGTGTCCGGAACATCAGGAAGGGCTGATTCTGAATCTTGTGGACCTGAACCAAACCTTTTATGACCCGTCCGGGCCCTTCCGAAACCTGGCTATCGAGGGAATTTTGACCAACGGACCTGAATCCCTGGAAGACCGGCGATCGAAGGAAAGAACGATTCTGTAATCCACTCGCCATCTGCCAACACAAAAAAGGAGAATCCATGAAGAAACTCGAAGAGTTGAGTCAGAAACGCAAGGCTTCACACACAAAATTGATTTCGATGAAATCAAAAGTATATGAAAAATTTATAGAAATGGAGCAGGCAACCTATACGGACGGTCATTTACCCAAAGGAATCAAAGAACTGATTGCTGTAGGGATCTCCGTATCCATAAACTGTGAGTCCTGCATGCAGTGGCATATCGAGCAGGCTGCCAAGGCAGGGCATACTCAGGAACAGGTTCTGGAGGCCATAGAGGTTGGGATTGAGATGTCAGGCGGTCCGGGGACCGTAGCCGCCCGATTTGCCCTGGATGTAATAGAGGATGTCTTTAAAAAATAACTGTGGATCCAATTGCTTTCCTATATTGTCAATGGGTTTGCCGAGTGCAAGCACGCGGGGAATTCGTCTGCCGCGACTTTTGACTTCCATCGGCGTCTGTCAGCAGGCAGAGGCCGGTAATCGCTCCGGAAAGGAACGACTCGGAAACAACTTATATTCTCTGAGTGAGCGGCCCCATGAGAGCAGTTCTACCATGCGGATTTTTCTCCCCACAGAGGCGTCTCCCGCCAGACATCCAACCTTTGAAACGAGTTTCCTTATCCAAGAAAAACTGACCGCCCGGAAAGGAAAATTAAAATACCATTCCCAGCAGACGAATCCCGACAAAAAAAAGGGCAATCGCCAAACCGCGAATAATCCATACCCCCCGCACCCGAGGAGCCATTGCCGCTCCGAACTGTGCTCCAATCAGGGCTCCTACCGCCAGACATAAGGTTCGGCGGACACCTCCTTGTGCAAAAGAACCCGCCGCAATATGCACCATCGTCCCTGTGAAAGCCGTGACAGCCAGAATAAAATGAGAAGTTGCCACAGCTACATGGACAGGAAATTTCAAAAACCGGACCAAAATCGGCACATGAATGATCCCGCCGCCTATGCCCAGCAGGCTTGAAAGATACCCGACCACCAAACTTAATCCCATTCCATATTGAAGGTTATAGGAAACCGCTGGACCGGAGTTCTTCTGCGGAATTGGATTATCCTTTGGAGATTTCCCGGAGCTGTCCGCGGCAGGTTTTTCTTCACGAATTCGACAGAATAACAAATAGACTGCAAAAATGAGCATCAAGGAACCAAAAATCCCGTTAAAAGGCCGTCGCGGAATATAATCCGTAGTCAATGCGCCGAGAATCGCGCCCGGCACCGCAGAAGCAGCAAACCACAAACCGGATTTGTAGTCGATACATCTCATCCGTCCATACGCCCAAGAACCCGATAAAGCATTGAAAAAAACAACAGCCAGCGAGATGCTGGTAAGGGTTTCCGCGGCCGCATGGGGATAGAGCAGAAGCAGAACGGGCACCAAAATAAAACCGCCGCCCGCCCCTATCAGGGTGCCCAACGTTCCCAGACACCATCCAAGCGGAATAAGCCAAAGATACTGTACCATAAATCTGTCCCGTCCCGTTACCCCAGACTGCTGTGATAAGGACTTTCTATCCGAGCAAGGATCTCAAAAGAAGAAAACCAGGAACAATTTAAGGTAGACATTCATTCACTTTCCCGTCAAGATAATTATAATAATTGGGAAAAAGCAATTATTTTAAAATCTGCAAAAAGGACAGAACAATGGCAAACAAAACGATTACGGCCCCAAAAGGGTTTCTGGCTGCCGGGCTGCATTGCGGCATTAAGGCCAGCGGCAGGCCGGACCTGGCCCTGCTGTACTGTCCGGCCGGTGCAGCAGCGGCGGCCGTCTTTACCACGAACAAAATTGTGTCGGCGGCGGTAACGGTTTGTCGGGAACACGCTCGAAGTGCCCGAACTTTTGCGGCGGTCATCAACAGCGGCAACGCCAACGCCTGCACAGGGCAAAAAGGGATTGCCGACGCCGAAAAGATGTGTCAAACCAGTGCTGAACATTTGCACATTCACCCGGAACAGGTTCTGATTGCCTCCACGGGCATCATTGGACATCCCCTGCCGATTCAAACCGTCTGCGAGGGGATTCGGAAAGCCGCCGACCGCCTGGGTAACGGGGTCGGGGCCGGAATGAATTTTGCCAGGGCCATTCTGACAACAGACACAAAAGTCAAAAACGCCGTTCGAACCGTCAACCTTAACGGAAAAACCGTGACGCTGGCCGGAACCGTCAAAGGGGCCGGAATGATTGGACCGAATATGGCTACGACGCTTTGCATTCTGACGACGGATGCGGCTATTCGCAAACCGCTTCTGCAGAAAGCGCTCCGCACAGCCGTGGACCAATCGCTGAACCGGCTGACGGTGGACGGGCACCAGAGCACCAACGATACGGCGATGATTCTGGCCTCCGGTCTGGCGGGCAATCGGATGATTCAGAAACAGGACGGAGCCTATCGCCGATTCGAAACCGCACTGACGGAGCTGTGCCTGGACCTGGCCCGGCAGATGGCCCTGGATGCGGAGGGGGCGACCCGAATGTTTACAGTCGTTATTGAGGGAGCAGCTTCGGCAGCTGAAGCCCGTCAGGCCGCCCGTGCAGTCGCCAACTATGATTTGGTCAAATGTGCGGTGCACGGAGCAGACCCAAACTGGGGACGGATCATCTGTGCCGTCGGGTCCAGCGGTGTTCGGTTAAATCCGGAAAAATTAACTTGTAAAATTGGGCAAATTACTGTATTTCGAAACGGTCAACCCGCACGATTCGATCCCAAAAAGGTCTCGCGGATTATCGCCCAGAAAGAACATACTATCACGGTATATCTGGGCGCAGGCATCTACAGCGATTTCTGCATGGGATGCGATTTAAGTCGTGAATACATAACGATTAATGCGGATTACCACACGTAAAAGATAGTCCGAAATCTTTTGAAATCCAAGCGAAAGAAAACGGACCGGGAAACCTCGAATTTGGGGGTTGAAAAACCCTCAAAAACCGATACACTGTTTACAATTTTCATACAATTATGATACAGATTCTGGAAAGGATGAACAGGTGAAAACACAAAGTACATTCTGGACAGTCGGGGCGGCCCTGATGCTGATGCTCACCTCAGCACCGGTTTGGGCCGCGGAAGGTGCACCTGCCGCAGGGGCAGGTTTGGAGTGGTTTGCTCCTTTGGGCGCTTTGGTTTGCGCGATTCTGGCGCTGGTCTTTGCCGTCTATTTTTACAAGAAGGTAATGGCAGCACCGGCCGGCAACCAAAGAATGATTGAAATCGCCACATACGTTCAGGAGGGCGCCTATGCTTATCTGAAACGACAATATAAAGTTGTGGCCGTTGTGTTTGTCGTGCTGTTTCTTATCTTTGGAGTGCTGTCTTATTACGGCATTCAGAACCCGTTTGTTCCCGTGGCCTTTCTGACGGGCGGCTTCTTCAGCGGTTTGTGCGGCTTTCTGGGAATGAAAACGGCAACCAACGCCTCGTCCCGGACAGCTCAGGGAGCCGTGGAAAGCTTAAACCGCGGTCTTCAGGTGGCTTTCCGCAGCGGTGCCGTGATGGGTCTGGTGGTGGTCGGCTTCGGTCTGCTGGATATCACGCTGTGGTATCTGATTCTGGACAAGCTGGTCTATACAGCCGCCCATATGAAGGAAGGACTCAAGCTGTTCGGCAACTTCTATCTGGTACACCCGGGAATGGACCCGAGCCAGAAGCTGATTGAAATCACCACGACGATGATTACGTTCGGCATGGGTGCTTCGACCCAGGCGCTGTTCGCCCGTGTGGGCGGCGGTATTTACACCAAGGCGGCAGACGTGGGAGCCGACCTGGTGGGCAAGGTCGAGGCGGGCATTCCGGAGGATGACCCGCGGAACCCGGCGACGATTGCCGACAATGTCGGCGACAACGTCGGCGACGTGGCGGGCATGGGGGCCGACCTGTACGAAAGCTACTGCGGTTCGATTCTGGCAACGGCGGCCCTGGGCGCCGCCCTGCCGGCGGCGGCCCTGCAGATCAAGGGCGTTTCCCAGCTGATGGCCGTGCTGGCTCCGCTGATTGTAGCGGGCATCGGCATTGTGCTGTCCATCGTCGGCATCTTTATGGTGCGGTGCAAAGAAGGAGCTTCGCAGAAGAACCTGCTGCGGGCCCTGCTGTTGGGAACCGGAAGCAGCTCAGCGCTGATTCTGATTGCCCTGGTTATTATGGCCTGGCTCGGAATGATTACGTGGGGCATTTTCGGCTCGGTTGTGGCGGGGCTGATTGCGGGCGTGATTATCGGACAGGTTACAGAATACTATACATCGGATGAATATAAGCCCACCAAAGGAATCGCCGGACAGGCCCCCATGGGACCGGCCACGGTGATTATTGACGGATTTGCCGTAGGAATGTTCTCAACGGGCTGGTGTGTGGTCACGATTGTTATCGGAATTATTCTGGCGTTTGCCAGTGCCGGCGGGTTTACCAATTTCTCAATGGGACTGTACGGAATCGGGTTTGCCGCGGTCGGAATGCTGTCCACACTTGGAATTACACTGGCAACAGACGCTTATGGTCCGATTGCAGACAATGCGGGCGGCAATGCCGAAATGAGCGGTCTGGGAGAGGAAGTGCGGAAGCGCACGGATGCTCTGGACGCTTTGGGCAATACAACAGCGGCCACGGGCAAGGGATTTGCCATCGGCTCGGCGGCCCTGACGGCTATGGCCCTGCTGGCGGCCTACATTGAGGAAATCCGCATCTGGATTAAGAAATTGTCTATGGCCAACGGCGGCATTTTCAAAGTGGGCGAGACTGTTTTTACGACGGAGTCGGTGAAAGTCGCCTCAGTGCTGGATTTTGTTCGTGCCTATGATTTGACGATTATGAATCCGAAGCTGATTTGCGGTCTGTTCATCGGCGGAATGATGGCGTTTGTCTTCTGTGCGATGACGATGAAAGCGGTCGGCCGTGCGGCGGGCGCGATGGTCAATGAAGTCCGCCGGCAGTTCAAGGAAAAACCGGGCATAATGAAGGGCACAGATAAGCCGGATTATGCCCGCTGTGTATCGATTTCGACCGCCGGTGCGCAGAAGGAAATGATGGTTCCTTCCCTAATGGCGATTATTGTGCCGGTTGTGACAGGGCTGCTGCTGGGAGTACCGGGCGTGATGGGACTTCTGGCAGGCGGTTTGTCCACAGGGTTTGTTTTGGCGATTACGCTGAACAATGCCGGCGGTGCCTGGGACAACGCCAAGAAGTACATTGAAAAAGGCGCCTACGGCGGCAAGAAGCTTCCGGACGGCAGCAAGAACCCCGTTCACGGGGCCGCGGTCATCGGCGACACGGTCGGCGACCCGTTCAAGGACACCTCGGGCCCGAGTCTGAACATTCTGATTAAGCTGATGACGATGGCCAGTGTGGTGTTCAGCGGCGTGGTAGTCCGGTTCTCGCCGATGATTGGAGAATGGTTCAGCCGGACCTTCGGGATTGGAAATTAACGCGGCATCCTTGACGAATCCTTTCCACGAACGTATCCTGCAGGGGCGGCCTGATGGTCGCCCCTGTTTTTTGAATGGAGCAAAAACTCACGAGGAATCCGCTTTGGCAGCAAAAAAAACGACCAAAAAGAAATCGGCCGAGAAAACACCGGCCAGGCGAAAAACCAAAAAGGAGCCTATTGCACCCGACAGACAGTTTGCGATGGCGGCGGCGGCGATTGCGCGGGACCGTCACTGCAGCGATATTGTGATTCTGGACCTGCGGACCATCAGTCCGGCGACGAATTATTTCGTGATTGCCACCAGCACCAGCGACCGGCAGGCCCGCAGCGTGGCCGATGAGATTTCGGATGCGGGAGAGCGGTTCAATTATCCGCGGTTCGGGCGGGCCGGCTATGAACAGGGGCGGTGGATTCTGCTGGATTTTGTAGATGTCGTGGTGCACCTGTTCAACGCGGAAACGCGGGCATATTACAACCTGGAGATGCTCTGGGGGGATGCCCAGCGGCTGGAGCTGGAGGAGCCGGACAGGCGATGAGGAATCTGCTGACGATTCTGGAGGAGCGGATTTCGCAGGCCCTGCGGCAGGCAAGCGGGCTGAACGAGGCGCCCGCGCTGGTGAGCCCCTCAAAGAACCCGGCCTTCGGGGATTACCAGGCCAACGGGGTGATGGCCGCCGCCAAGCACCTCAAAACGAATCCGAGACAGTTAGCCGACCAGGTCGTCCGGCTTCTGCAGATAGATGACCTGTGCGAAACTGTCGAGATTGCCGGGCCGGGATTTATCAATCTGCGGCTGAACCCTTCTCTGCTGGAGCAGCGGCTGCTGGGAATGTTTGCCGACCCGGTTCGACTTGGAATGGAGCCGGCGGAAAAACCAAAAACCATCGTGGTGGACTACTCCGGGCCGAACATCGCCAAGGAAATGCACGTCGGCCATCTGCGAAGCACCATCATCGGCGACTGGATCGCCCGCGTTCACGACTTTGAAGGACATCGCGTTATCCGCCAGAATCATATCGGCGACTGGGGAACACAGTTCGGAATGCTGACGGCATATCTGAAAGCCGAGTATCCGCAGGTTCTGGAGAATCCCTCTTCGGCGGCAATTGCGGATTTGGAGGTCTTCTACCAAAACGCCAAGCAGCGAAGCGAACAGGACCCGGAGTTTGAAAAGACGGCTCGGGCAGAGGTGGTCAAACTGCACAATCACGACCCCCAAACCATCCGGCTCTGGCAGCATATTGTGGAGCAGTCGCGCCGACACTATCAGCCGATTTATGCCCTGTTGAATATAACACTGAAGCGGGAGGATGAGCGGGGAGAAAGTTTTTATGCGGCGATGCTGCCGGAGGTGGTCAAGGAGCTGCGGCAGAAAGGGCTGGCGGTCAATTCGGAGGGGGCAGTGTGCGTGTTTCCGAAGGGATTTGCCGGCAAGAACGGCGCCCCCCTGCCGTTTATAATTCAGAAATCCGACGGAGCGTATCTGTATGCGACCACGGATTTGGCGGCACTGCGGTTTCGCATTGCTCAGCTCGGAGCGGACAGGATTGTCTATGTGACGGACGCCCGGCAGACACTCCATTTTCAAATGCTGTTTGAGACGGCCCGTTCGGCGGGCTGGACGGACAGCCGGGTGGAACTGGTGCACGTGACATTCGGCACGATGCTCGGGCCGGATGGGCGGCCGTTTAAGACACGCGAAGGCGGCACGGTCAAACTGAAGGACCTGCTCGAAGAGGCCGTGGAAAAGGCGCGGGCGGTGGTGGAGGAGAAAAACCCTTCTCTGCCCGCCGAACAAAAGGCGGCCATCGCGCGGGCGGTGGGAATCGGGGCGGTCAAATACGCCGACTACGCCAACAACCGCGATACGGACTACGTGTTCAGCTTTGACAAGATGCTGGCGATGGACGGCAACACAGCCCCGTATATGCAGTATGCCTACGCCCGCATCCGCTCGATCGAGCGCAAGGCGGCGGGCAAAGAAGTAGATGTGGAGCGGGAACTGGCAGGAATCGAGCGGGTTGTCCTGTCGGATGCGGCGGAAATCGAACTGGCCAAGAAACTCATCAGCTATGAGCAGGCGATTGAATCGGCGGCAGCCTCGTACCGGCCGAATCTGCTGACGGCCTACCTGTACGACCTGTCGCAGTCATTCAGCCGATTTTACAACGCCTGTCCGGTGCTGGGGGCTCCGGCGGATGTGCGTCCGAGCCGCCTGCTACTCTGTGAACTGACCGCACGGGTCATTCGCCACGGAATGCAGGACCTTTTGGGGATAGAAACTCCGGAACAGATGTAGCCGGCGGCTCTGTTAGGCCCCCGCCGCGGACATAATATTCACACGGCTTAACTTGACCCCCTTCAAGCTGGTCATTCGGTCGGCCAGTGACTGGATTTCCTTTACTTTCCCTTTGAGGATAATGACCTCCAGACAATTGTGATGGTCCAGATGCACGTGGGTCGTTGTGATAATATGGAGAAGGTGGCTGTGCTGAAGATGGGTAAGTTTGGCAGTCAGGCCGGTCAGATGATGATCATAAATTAAGAGAATCGCCGCCACGGCATCCGCTGAGGGGTCAGCCAGATACTCCTGCTCCAGCCGTGCCCGAATCAAATCTCGGACGGCTTCAGAACGGTTTGGATAGCCCTGTTTTTCAATCAGGGCGTCGAACTTGGCGAGCAATTCCTGCTCCAGCGAGATTCCCACGCGTTCAATTTTGCCCATATCCCAGCTCTCCAAAGGCGTTTTCGGCCGATTGTATTCCATCCGGAAAAAAAAGAAATTTTTATTTGACACAGTAGCACAAATTCTATATTTTTATGCGCCGTATTTCATACGGTTTATCTAAACTTTTTTGCTTATCAAGAAAGGAGGGTTCATGCGGAACCTGTTTATGAGATTCATTGGATTTATTCTGCTGATTATTCCGGCAACTCTCGCTGAACCATCCGAAAGTTTTTGGCAGCGGGAGTCGCTGACGGACGGCTTTGCAGGGCTGAACGAACGCTGGGAGCCGTCGGGGATTCAGCTCGGGCTGAGTCTGACAAGCATTTACCAGCAGAATGCCCGCGGAGGAATCAGCACGCACCGGCATCAAGGCCGCTGGTCGGGCAGTTATAACCTCGAACTGGATACGGATATGGAGCGACTGGCCGGTCTGAAAGGCGGCACGCTGTATCTGCATGCGGAAGGCACTTGGCCCCGGCAGGACATCGACGCCACCTCCGTTCAGTCGCTGTTCGGCGTCAATGGGGATTTTGCCCCGCGTGAAGCGTTCAACCTGATTGAGCTGTGGTATCAGCAGAATCTGTGGGACGATACACTTCAGGTGCGGTTTGGGAAAATTGACATGACCGGCGGGTTTGAATGCCGGGGCTGTCCGGTGTCGTTTGACTGCAGCCGATACGCCAACGATGAAAACACGCAGTTCCTCAATTCGGCCCTCGTGAACAACCCGACGATTCCGTTTCCGGATTACGGGATTGGGGCAATCGTGCTGTGGGCGCCTTCTGAGCTGTGGTATATCTCCTTCGGGGCGGCGGATGCACAGGCGGACAAGCGGGAAACAGGCCTGAATACCGCCTTTCATCAGGAGGACTACTTTGTGTATATGGCCGAGACGGGACTGACACCTGCCTTGAATTCGGCCAATGGGGCCCTGCCGGGAGCGTATCGCATCGGCGTATGGTATGACCCGCAGCCGAAGGCCGCTCTGGATGAAACCCGTTTCTATCGCGATGACACGGGCTTTTATCTGAGCTTTGACCAGATGCTTTGCAAAGAAAACAGCAACCCGGACGACAGCCAGGGGCTTGGAACCTTTTTCCGCTACGGCTATGCGAATGGGCGGTCGAACGCCGTCAGCCATTTTTACAGCGGCGGCATCCAGTATGAAGGACTTTTGGAGGGACGTGATGCGGATGTGCTTGGGGTCGGCTATGCGCACGGGGTTTTAAGCGAGCACAGCAGCAGCCCGTTTACGGAAGATTTTGAAAGTGTGCTGGAGGCATACTACGCCTGGAAGGCGGCCGGGTGGATGACGATTACGCCGTCCATTCAGTATGTGGCCAACCCAGGCGGGATGGGTGAATCAAAAGACGCGGTCGTGGCAGGCCTGCGGACGGTGATTACGTTTTAAGAGAAAAACTGGATTCCCGCCTGCGCGGGAATGACCTTCTAACTAAAGCGGGAATGACATTCTAACTAAAGTGGGAATTGGCCTTCTAACTAAGACGGAAATGACCTTCTAAGGAAGGCAGAAATGACCTCGTAAGACGCAAACGGATTTGGTAGGCATGGCTTTATAAAAGCAAGAACGGCATTTTTCTAAAAAGGGGTTTTTATGCATATGGCGGATGCTTTGCTGTCGCCGGCGGTCGGCGGAACAATGTGGGCCGTCAGCGCCGGCCTGCTGGGCTATTCCTGCAGAAAAATACGGACGGAGTTTCAGGAAAGCAAAATCCCGCTGATGGGGGTAGCCGGGGCATTTGTGTTTGCGGCTCAGATGATTAATTTTACGATTCCCGGAACCGGTTCCAGCGGGCATTTGGGCGGCGGGCTGCTGCTGGCTGTTCTGCTGGGCCCCTGGGCGGGATTCGTGACGATGGCTTCGATTTTGGTCATCCAGGCCTTGTTTTTTGCCGACGGCGGACTGCTGGCCCTCGGATGCAACATCTTTAATCTGGGTTTTTGGACCTGTTTTATTGCCTATCCGCTGATTTACCAGCCGATTGTCGGAAAGAACCCGACAGGAAGGCGAGTCTTTTGGGGGGCGATGCTCGCGGCAATCGCCGGACTTCAGCTGGGGGCTTTTTCCGTCGTGATAGAAACGGTTTTGTCCGGCATCACTGAACTGCCCTTTGGGCTGTTTGTACTGGCGATGCAACCGATTCATTTGGCAATCGGCATCGTAGAAGGGCTTGCCACGGCGGCGGTCGTCTTGTTTGTCCTGCAAAACAAACCGCAAATCATCCTTTCCCCGCAAACCGCCCTGCCCGGTTCCTCCATTCGCAGAACGGCTTTGGTGTTTTTGACGGCGGCCGTTGTGCTGGGCGGAGCGGCCAGCTGGTTTGCCTCCACCTATCCGGACGGACTGGAATGGTCAACGGCACGGGTATCGGGCAAAGAAGAACTCAAATCACCGGAAAAAGGCATTCATTCTTCGCTGGCTCAACTTCAGGAAAAGACGGCGATTTTGCCGGATTACGGCTTTAAGACCGCTCATCCGGAAGAATCCGAGGACGCTCGCTGGCCTGCCGTCGATGTCGGCACAAGCGTATCCGGCATTGTAGGCGGTCTTCTGACGCTGGTGCTGACCGCGGGGATTGCCGCAGCAATCAAAGCGGCTCATCGCAAGGCGGACATCCGGACCTCGTAAATCCAGCGCCGCATCATCTCGACTCGGCCTTCGCATAGGCCCAGGCACCCGCGCGGGTGTCGGGCTCCTTTTGCGCGGACGCCGACCGCTGGGCCTCCTGAAGCCACTTTTGGGCTTCGGATGAATTTTTCGGTACGGCCTGCCCTTTCAGGTACATTTTGCCCAAGGCGGCCTGTGCCCGGGGAAATCCGTTTTCGGCGGCACGACGAAACCATTCGACTGCTTCAGTGAGATTCTGTTCAACTCCCCAGCCCCTGTAATACAGCCACCCGAGGGCGTATTGGGCAGGCGCGGCATTCTGCTGAGCGGCTTTTCGAAACCATTCAGCCGCCTGCTGATAATCCTGGTCAACCCCCAACCCCTGATAATACATCAGGGCCAGATTATTTTGCGAAGGAGCAAATCCTTTTTCGGCAGCGGTTCGATACCATTTTTCGGCCTGCTCATAATCCTGCGGGACCCCCTGACCATTGGCATACATCAGCCCCAGCGCATGACAGGCGGCGGAAATGCCCTCCTGAGCGGCAGGCTGCAGCCACGAAAGCGCCTGGGCATAGTCCGGAGATTCCTGCTCCAGATACAGGATTCCCAGTCCGGCCTGGGCCTGAGGAATTCCGGCTTCAGCCAGCGGGCGGAGCAGTTCGAGGGCTTTCTGCGAATCCGGTTTGACACCGCGGCCTTTTAGATACATTCGGGCCAGATTGTTGGCCGCGGCGGACAGATTGCGTTTATGCGCCTGTTCATACCAATAGGCCGCCCGCGGATAGGATTGAATGACTCCTTGTCCGTCCTCATACAGAAGCCCGAGCATATTCTGAGCCGGCGCATAGCCCTGATTGGCGGCCTGTTTCATCCATTTGGCGGCCTTCCGTACATCCTGTTTGGTGCCCAGCCCTTCCCGATACATCAGACCCAGCGTGTACTGGGCCTGCGGATGTCCATCCAGTGCCGCCCTGCGAACCAGCCCGAAGGCCCGAACGGGGTCCTGAGCCGTTCCTTCTCCCCGCAAAGACAGCAGACCGTAATTCTGCAGGGCCCAAGGGTGACCCTTTTCGGCAGCCGCGGCAAACAGTTCCGCCGCGCGGTCAGGATTCCGATCGACCCCCTGTCCGTTCCAGTAGCAGAGGCCGAGATTGTTTTGTGCAGGAGAAAACCCCTGTTCAGCAGACAACCCATACCAATAGGCGGCCTTTTGGGAATCCTGCTCAACCCCGAGCCCCTCTTCGTACATTAGACCCAGATAAAATTGAGACCTCGGGTCACCGGATTGGGCGGATTGACTCCAAATCTCCGCCGCCGCATCATAATCCTTCCGTTGATACGCACTCCATCCCTTTTCAAATGAACCGCTGCAGCCGGCGGCAAAGACCGATAAGAACACTCCTATCAGCATCCCGCTGAACCGATTTGTGCCGGTTTCCGCCTTGCGACTGAATCCAGTGATGTCCGCCATATTTTGTGCTCCTGAAAAAGATTGTTTCCGGAGCAAGCCATCGGCGAGCAGGCCGGGGCGGTTAAGTTAAATTTTCATAAAGAGTCGTGTCTGACACCGAACAGATGGTCAAAGGTTCGGCTGTTCTCCAAGGAGCGGGCCGCAGCCGATTTGCGGAAAATCAAGAGAGTGGACAAAGGACTGGAAATCCGGAGTCGAAGCCGTTTCCGGAAAAATGCAGGTCAGGACGAGAAAGGTCCTTCCGGCAAAAACGAGAAGGCCCTGGTGAATGCTTCGGCCTTCGGCGGCCTGGGCGGTATGTTTGAACAGAACGGCCGAGTGCCCGAAATAGAGTGTGGTCTGGCGGAGAAGCCGGCCGTCAGAAGAAATACGGGCCCGAGCAGCCAGATAATCCTGAACAAAGCTCTGCCGAAAAGAGGGACTGTCGGCCAAATCAGACAAAAACTGCCGGACAGTCAGATGATAGACAGTACGGCCGTCCGCCGCAGCGGCCTGGAAGTAAACGGTATAACTGTTCGGGTCATGCTCAAGCCGGTGCTGAACGGGAGGCGAAGGAAACAAGACAGAAAACCCCTCTTCTTCTGAGATATATCGGACCTGCCCTGAAATGCGCTCCGTCAGATACGGATGCCGGCGGACAAGTTCACCCAGACGGACTTGTGCATCGACAAGCAGGTCCTGTTCTTTCTTAGCCAGCAGATTCTTTTTCTGCTCGGAAGCATCGACGCCGTTCAGCTCAGCCAGCAAGGCCCACAGATAGGAGAAAACGGGCTGGGTGTCCGCCAGCCGGAGACTGAGAAACAGCTGCGCCCAGCCGTTGGCCGACAGAGCCGCCTGACGATACCAGAACAGGGCTTTGTCGGGATTGGACGGCACCCCCCTGCCTTCTTCGTACAGAGCCGCCAGAGCCATTTGAGCATCGGCATCCCCGGCAAGAGCCGCCGCCCGATACCAATAAGCGGCCCGGGACCAATCCTGCGGGAGCTGACGGCCTTCCGCATACAGAAAACCGAGCAGATACTGAGCCGCGGCATCTCCCGATTGGGCCTGCTGAATGAGTACGGCCGTCTCCGGATTGTCCGCAGCGCTCTGGGCCCAAGCGCACAGGCCGGCTCCCAAGAGCCATTCGACGGCAAGCAGAATTCCACAGAACCGGATACGATTCATCGGGTCGGCAATCAGCGGGTTTTGGCGGCCCGTTCCACCTGCTCGAGGTATTCGCGCACGTTATCGCGCGGGTCAATCTGCTGAGCACGGCGAAGCAGCGGAAGGGCTTCTTCATACTTGCCCTGCTGAACCAGCAGCTGGGCATGGCGGATTCGGGCCTGGGCTTCGTATTTCTCGATAGCCGCCGCCCGCTCGAAGTAAAAGACCGCCTTTTCCATATTCTGCATTTTTCCCCAGTGCTGTCCGAGCAGGATGAGGGCCTCGCCGTCCAGAGGGTCAATTGCAATAATTTCCTCCAGCAGGCGAATCTGCTCTTCACTGCCGGCGCCTTCGGCCACAGCAATGCGGGCCTGGAGCTTGAGCATTTCCACCTTCAGAGAATCGGTGAACTGTCCTTCAAAGGACTGCTGCATCCGCTCCAGCAGCTGCCGGCTTTCCGCCAGCGCTCCGCGGGCCATCAGGGCTCTGGAGGCCCGAAGGAGCCGTTCGGCGGGCACAGACAGTTTCTGCTCGAGGGCCCGTGTGTAGGCCCTGACAGCGGATTCATACAGTTCCTCATTGATGTAAATATCGCCAAGCAGCAGCAGACTTTCGGCGGTCGAACGGCCCAGGGTGTCCAGCCACTCAAAAATCTCGGCGGCTTTGAGCGGTTTGTTCATTCCGAGGCAGGCATTGGCCAGAAGGAGCCACAAATCCGCCCGGTCCGGCATCTGCCGAAGCAGCGATTCACAGAGGGCGGCGGCTTCCGGATACCGCTCCTGCCGGAACAGACTTCGTGCCAGCCCCATTTTCCAGTCCATTGTAGCCGGGTCCAGAAGAACCGCCATTCGATAGGACGATTCGGCCGCCAGATGGTCATCCAGCGAAGCATAAGCGAACCCGAGCAGACCGTACGTGACGGCATCGGAACCGCCCAGCTCAATCACTTTGGTGAACGCGGCGGCGGCACCGGCAAAATCGCTGTTCCGGATGCAGATCAGACCCAAATTGCGCCAGGCCCGCCGGAATTTCGGAAACTTCTGCACAGCCTGACGGTAGGCGGCAGCCGCCTCATTCAGTTTCTCCTGCTGAAAATAAATGTTGGCCAGCGTAAAATCAAAGACAGCGCTGGCGGCGGCGTTTCGGGCCAGCTCTTTTTGAAGAGCGGAAGCCGCATCATTCATCTTATCCGACGAAATCAGACTCAGAATTTTCAGAAGCCGTTCGCGTTCTTCGGCAGTCAGACGGGGTTCAACATCCGTCTCCGCCAGATAGCTTTCTGCCAGACGCTGCTGGAAAGCCGGCTGATTCCAGAAGGACAAAAAAGACTCCGGCAGCGGCTGGGCCGGTTCCTCCGCCCGGCACAGGAATCCGCAAAACGGAGATACACTCACCATCAGAGCCAGAATCGCAGAACAACGAATCGCACGAACCATGTCTTTTTATCCTTTCGGAAACGTAATCGGTACCCGCATACGAAACTTAACCGGCTGACCGTTTCGCCGGCCGGGTTCAAATTTCTACTGTTTGACGGCATTCAGGGCCGGCTTTTCGAAAATCGGGTCGGTGCTGGACTGCACGGTCGGATTTTCGACCCGTCCCTGTTCATCGACGACAAAAATAATATACACCGTTCCGGGCGTTTTCTTCCGGAGCTCCTTGGTCATCAGCGGGCTGGGCTGATAAATCACACGCGGCTTCTGGTCGAGGTCCGCTATGGAAAAAAGGGCCTCCGCGTTTTTGGTTTCCGTCGCAACATTCTGCAGGGAGACAGCAAAATCTCCCTCCATCCAGCTCCCGCTGAGCGTCGGATTCAGCGCCAGCGTCAGCTGTTCGAGCGTCAGCGGCGGCGCCTCTTCGGTCAGCTCCGGCGGTTTGTCTTCGGGCTCCGGCTCCTGCGGCGGTTTTTCCTCCGGCGGCGGAGGAGGCGCATCCAGCCTGGCGGTGTCGACAGAGCGCAGAATCAAGTCCGCTGCGGGCGGCTTGGCCAGCGTCTGCATCAGCGGCAAAATCAGGAAAAACAGAAGGGTCATCCCGATGCCGCCCAGCAGAACCGCCAGACGATGAAACAGTCTCCAGAACCAGCGAACCAGTGCACGCATACGCCGCTTATCCACCTGTCCTACGGGCTGCCTTGCCGAGACGCTACGCTCACTTTGACCGCCCCGGCCAGTTTGGCCTCATCGATGACCCGAACCAGCTGACCGGAGGGAGCCCCCTGATCGGCCTGAATAATGACGGGCACCTGCTCTTTCTGCAGCATCTGCTTCACGAGGGGCTGGATGCCGCTAAAGCCGATCTCACGTCCCCCGTACACCACCTGTCCCTTGTCGGTCAGGGCTATCAGGATGCTGTTTTTCTCCAGACGCACAGAGGAGGCCGCCTGCGGCTTGTCCACCTCGATTCCAGTCTCCTCCACAAACGTCGTCGTCACAATGAAGAAAATCAGCAGAATAAACACGCAGTCCATCAGCGGGGAAATATCAATCCCGACATCCTGATTGTCATCGGATGCAATTGAACGAAAACGTCCCATCAGTTGTCTCCCTTTGACCGGAGGATTTGTTTATAAAGATGCTGGGTGCAGACGGTTTCCAAATGAGCCAGAAAGGCCTTGTATCGGTTCTGTTTTCGAACCAGCTGATAGTGAAAAAACAGACCCGGCAAAGCAATAATCAGGCCGGTTTCCGTCGTGATCAGGGCTTCGGAAATGCCGCCGGCAACCATGGCCATGGTTTTTTCTCCGCCGCTGCCGGTCGCCAGTGCCGAAAACGTAGCCAGCATGCCGGTGACGGTTCCCAGCAGACCGAGCAGGGGGGCTAATCCGACGCAGATCTTCATCATCCGCAGGTCTCTTTCAAACGGCCCCAGCTCGGCGGTTTTGAGTTCTTCAAAGAACAGCACACAGTCTTTCAGTGTGGAAAAACCGCTAACCTCATTCAGAATTTGCCCAACGGTTCCTCGGCGAAGATTCGGCTGTTCGAGCCACTGGCGCCAGGTTTTTTCGCGGATTCGGGTAAATCCTTTTTCCGCAAACCGGAGCCGCAGATGAACCCCCAGCCCGAACATCACAATGCCCACGGCGGCGATGGCCGTCATTGCCCACCCGCCGGACAGCCAGATGCTCCAGGCCTCCCCCAGAAACCTCTGCACCGGTTCAGGCAGAAGCCCAAATATCTCGGAAAACTGAATGGGAAGATTCAGCTTGCTCACTGGATCTCCTGACGACTCAATGCGTTCCGGCTCATCTGGCCGACCAAACGGTCCTGATGATCCAAAATCGGCAGATGCGTGTCTTTGTACTGCTCGAAGGCCTTCTGGACTTGTCGGGGATGCGCATCAATTCGAATAAAAGATTCCTTGCGGTCAAGCAGATGCTCTACAGGCGTATTGACAGGCCGAGCCAGCAGCTCCTGAACCCGCACGGAGCCCAGGTATTTGCCCGCCTTGTCCACGACAAAGATCCGCTCCAGAGAATCCCCGTTTTCGAGGGCCAGAATCTGCACGAGAATGTCAGCAATTTTGGTCTCAGGCTCCGCCTGGACAAACGGCGGAATTTGCAAAGAAGGTTCCAATCCAGTCTTTTTCCGGGCCGATTCGGCAGCGGCCGGAGCAGATGATACCGACGGGGCATGAGCGGCGGCTTTGGCCAGCTCGTTGAGGAATGCAAAAGCCGTCTTTTCCATCTGGTTGAGAATCCCTTTGGATTTGCGGGAAAGGAAGGCATGAATCAGCAGCGAAGGTATCGCCACAATCAGACCGAATTCAGTGGTAATCAGGGCTTCGGAAATGCCGCCGGAGAGGGTTTTGACGTCTCCGGAGCCGAACACGGTAATCAGTTTGAAGGTGTTGATGATGCCGGTCACCGTTCCGAGAAGCCCCAGCAGCGGTGCACAGGCGGCGCTGACGGCAATGAAGGGAAGGAATCGTTCCAGTTTCAGACGAACCGCCAGGATTTTCTCATACAAAATTTCCTCGACGAGCTCCCGCGGCTCGTTCATGTGCTCTGCGCCGACGCGAAGCATCTGCCCAATCGGACCCCGGATAACGCGGGCTTTTTCCTTCGCTTCGGCAGAATCCATTTTTGCAACCGCCTTGAGAAAGGCGCTGATTTTTTTGGCGGAAGGCATTCGAATCCAGAGCATGCTGAACCACTTAAACAGAGCCACCAGAAACGCAGCGCCTGCCAGGGCGAAAATCGGAATCATCACCGGGCCGCCCTTCTGAATATGCTCCAGAAGGGTTTCGCGAGTCTGCTCGATTTTCCGGGCATTGCCGAGGGTCGGATCCAGGGGAAACAGCCCCTGAGATGTTTCAATCAGTTCGGCGGCGGTCTGGGCAATCTGCGGATTTTCAAACGGCAGAACAGTCGGTTCGAGAGAACCGAGCTGCTGTTCAACAGTGCCTACGACCTGCCCGTCCTGAGAACGGAACAGGGCAATCGGCCCCAGCAGAACAAATGTCCCTTTCTGCACCAGACCGGTGGAATCTACGGCGGCTCCTTCAAAACGGGCCCCGCCGAGGGCTTCTTCCAGACGGTCGAGAGCCGTCAGGAGCAGACGGCCCTGCGCCTCATAGACTTCCATCGGACTGAGGGTTCGGTTTTCCGCCGCCAGCTTGGCCTCCTCGAGCACCGCCCGATACCGCTGAAGTTCGGCAATATGAAGACGGGATTCAAAATTGCGAATGTATTCTCCCAGCAGGCCGGACAGGTAAGACGCCTCCTCCTGACGGGCCTTGATTTCATTGCGGAGGGTGCTCAGGTCCAGCGTGCGCCCGTCGAGCAGCCGGGAGGTCTGCTGGTACTGCCGGCGGACTTCGAGCAGCCGGTTTTCCAGTTCATTGATTCGCCGGTTCAGAGGCAGCAGCTCCTCGGCCATCTGCTGCCGGAAGGCAGCCAGTTCAGCCAGACTGTCATCCAGTTTCTGCTGAATCTTCTGAACGGAGGCATCCACATCCGCCGTCTGGCTCTGACCGTATCCGACGGAAACAAGACCCAACGCAAGGAGAATGGCGGCCAGAGTTCTATGCAGAATGGTTGTTCGAAAAGACCGTATCATGCTGTTTCCTTATTTACTGAATGGTTAAGGGCAGAAGAACGTAAGAAGCGGTTTTCTCGTTTTTCAATATAGCGATCAAATCGCTGACAGAGCCGGCAATCTCCGGTTTCACAGCCCAGTTCCACTGGTTCTCATCCGGGAATCCGAAACCGCCTGCGGTCTGGGCCGGATTGCTGAAATACCCGCAGCTGATGCCGACATAGACAGCGGCAACCTCCTGAGAAGTGCCGTCCGGGAGCGTGCGAATTTCGCTGACGGTCGTAATTTCCTTGTGAAACTTGTCCACTTCATTCAGAATGCCCACCACATTCTGGAACCGCTCGGACAGGAACTGTCGGGACGAATCCGATTTTCCGGTGATTCGCTGACTGAGGGGCTTGACATGCTGACGAAGCGGTTCGGGCAGACGTTCCAGCAACGCGCAAACCCGCTCTTCCATCCGGCTGACGAGTTTTTTCAGCACAGAGGTGGCATCCAGCAGCCGCTCTTTTTCCTCGAGCATTTCATCGCGTTTGCGGTCGGCTTCGGCAATGCTGGCATCCGCTTCACGGATTTTATTTTCAACCGTTTCTATCTCCCGCTCCAGCAGGGCAATCCGTTCGGCCAGGAGCTCCTTGGCCAAGGCAAAATCCCGCTTCTCTTTCGACAGAATCCGCTGGGTTTCCACCCATTTTTCTGTAGCAGTGCGGATGGTTTCGAGCGTCTCAGCGGTCTCCGAGCCACGGGCCGCGGAGATAAAAAGGCCGACGGCAGCCAGTCCGAGCAGCCATTGACGGATACCGGACGAGGGAAACGCCGGGTGCCTTCTTCCGCAACCCGCTTTTTTTGAAAGACTTCTGTTCATTTACGAACATCCTTCCTGAATCGTTTTTCGGTTTCTTTTTCTCTCCCGGAACAAGAGGACTCTACCCTTAACCTGTTAGGGATTTATTAAAATCCTGTTTGCTTCCGGTAAGTTTGCGGCTCTGCTGCGTCCTAAAAAGAAGCGCTCAGACTAATGGAAAACTCCATTCCCTTCCGATATGAGCTCTTGGTTACATCGTCTCCGATATATTTGGAGCGGTACACCGTTTTGATTTCCGGGTCGAGCAGGTTCTTGGCCTGAAACTTCAGTTTCCAGATGGACCCGAGGGGCTGGGTCAGACTGAAATTGAGCGTGCCGTACTCGGTTTCATAGAGACTGGGAATCAGCACGCGGGTCTGACCGGCACCCGGACTGGCACCGGCCACGAGGGTATCGCCGCGCACCGTATAAAACAGGGCCAGCTGCGTTTTGACTTCGGGTACATCATAAGTCAGATAGATATTGTAAAGATAGGCCGGGGCATTGGTCATATCCCGCTTGGTCATCGGCGCACGAACATTGGGATGATTGAACCGCGCGGCCTCATCAGGCGGAAGTGTCACCTCGGAATTGATCAGCGTGGCGTTGCCCCCGACGGAAAGGCCGTTCATACTTTCCCAAAAACGGGCCAGGTCCTGACGGAGTTCCAATTCATAGCCGCTCATTTGGCCTTCCGGATAATTGACGGCGGTCGTGTAATCGAACGAGGCCGTAACCCGCTGGACATACTCGATGGGATCCTTGACCTTTTTATGAAACCAGGAGAGCGAAACGAGACTGCCCGCATACGGGGTGTAATCCAGCCGCAGGTCGTAATTTTTCAGAGAGCTGGTCTGCAGGTCCGGATTCCCGATAAAGACATCGCCGCCCAGGTACTCGCTCTGCATAATCGGGGTCAATTCCTTCAGGGTCTGGCGGGCAATGGTTTCGCTGTACGAGCCGCGAAGCGTAATCGGGTCCCACGGACGATACTGAAATCCGATAGAAGGCAGGACATCCGTCTGCTGCGTGGAGACATCCGCATCCCCGGGGTTGAGTTTTACCGAGGTATAAGACCCTTTCGGATACCAGTAAACCTGAGATTCCGGTTCATTGATGATTTCGAGGGTGGTTTTTTCGACCCGGCTGCCTCCAATCAGGTTAAACTGGGAGGTCAGGGGCATATCCATCATATAATACCAGGCGGAAATTTTTTGCAGACCTTTATAGTCCACATCAACCTGACCGGCCGTAATGGGGTGATTTTCGGTCGGAAATGTACTGCTCCAATAGAACTCCCACGGCTTTTTGGGGCCCATTCGGTTGTCGGCAAAATTCGCAAACGATTCCTGATCGTACCGTCGAGTAATGGTGTCTTCAAAGAACCCGAATTTCAGATACCCTTCCTGGCCGCCCCACTGTTCAAACGGAAGTTTCAGATTAATCTGATATTGATCGCTGTCCTCGGTAATCTCTTTCCAGACTCTCTGGAGATAGCCCATCGTAAAGTTGGCAGATGGTTTAAAGGGCTGATGCTGTCCAACCACCCGGCCGCCCTCAATCAGCGGATACCATTTGGTGCCGAACATCCGTTTGTCGGGCTGATACATCCCGGCGGAGCTGTAGGCGATTTTCCAGTCCACCTCCGGCGGCAGAGTTCGCAGCCAGCGGCCCAGACTCAGATCCAAATCAAACAGCGTATGACGCCCGCTGAACTGGAGGGTGCGGGTGGTGCGTTCGGTATATTCGAGTGTTTCCGAACGCAGATACGGAGAAGCATCCGGCGATTCGGCGTTGCCGGGGTGGTCCGGGTCATACGGGTCATAATTGTCATATTCAGGCCCGAAAAAGTTCGGCCAGTATCGATGCAGACTTTTCTTGCCCCGTGTATTTTCCGCCAGCGTGGCGGTGTCCTCGGCTACGCGCGTATAAAGATACAAAATAGAAAACTGGTGGTCTTCCAGCTCGATGCCGGCGGTGCCTAAACTGCCCCACTGAACGGATTGGGTGCTTTCCCGAATGTCCCAGAGCGAGGTTTTAAAGGCATCCCATCCTTCAATTTGCGACTGACGCGGCGTCATCGGCTGACCGGGACTGCGGACCCAGTAGGTATCATCCCGTCCCTCCTTATAGGAGCTGTCCTTTTCGTAGAAGAAGCTGCCGAATCCGCCGATTCGGGTTCCGTCGGCCAGATCAAACTTATCCCCGCCGGACAAGGACCACTTGTAATCACGTGGTTCATCCGCGGGACTGACGCCGACCGCCCCTGTCCAGTTCATTCCAAGCCGATCATACTGAATATCCCGTTCTCCTTCGTCTTTGCCCCATCGGTTGACGCCCCCGTCTCGATACCCGAGAAAGCGGCTCCCTGCAGAAGGATAATCCCAGCTTGCGGTATAATCCGCTTTGAGCGTCCGTTCGTTCGGAACCCCCTTTAGGATGATATTGACCGCTCCTCCGGAGGCATCGCCCTGCTGATCGGGCGTGAAGGTCTTGCTGACCTGGATGCTCTCGATGGCGGCAGCGGGAAACTGGTCCAGCTGGACGGCCCGTTTGTCGGCATCGGCTGTGGGCAGACGCACACCGTTCATCTGGGAATTAACGTATCGGTCGGGAAGACCGCGAATGACGGCATATTTTCCATCCTGAACGGTGGCTCCGGCCACCAGCCGCAGAGCGCTGGCAGCGTCAGAGGCGCCGGCCCGGCTCATCAAATCGGCGCTGATGGAATCCATCAGGGCCGGACTTTCCATCCGCAGGTCCAGCAGCGCCGCTTCCGTGCCCGCCCCCATCTGCAGGTCTTCCACAATAAATTCTTCAATATCCGTAAAATCGCCGGTTAAAGACACATTCAGTTCCGTCATCTGCCCGGTCTGCACCAGCACATCGGAGCGAACCAGACGGGTATAACCGGATTTGGAAACAATCAGGGTATAAGTTCCGGGCGCCACTTCCGGAAAGAGAAACTGGCCGTCCTGATTGGTCTGGACAGAAGCGTCGAGCTCTGCAATCACAACCGAGGCCGCCCCGAGGGGCATCCCGAAATCGCTGTCATAGACCGTGCCGCGAATGCTGCCGATTCCCTCGGCGGCCCGAGCCGGAAGTCCTGCAGCCAGCAACAGCAGCCAGACCAGAGCCCCGCACGCCGTCTGTTTTACCATGGCTGCCCCAATCCTTTGTGAATCTGACGAATCCGTTCCCGCAATTCTGCATCCGGTTCCACCGCAGAAAGAACCATCGAACAGCAGGTTGCCGCCAAGTCCTCCGCCCGAGGACGGGAATTGGGATTTTCGACCCCTTCTTCAACCGCTCTCTTGTAAAGAGCCAGCGCGGCGTCCTTGTCGTCCATGTTTGCATAGGCCTCCGCCAAGGACCGCAGAGCGGCCGCTCGATAAATATTGAAGATAGCCTGTCTGTTGGATTCATAGGTTTTTAGAAGCGCCTGGGCCTCATTTTTGGCTTCCTGGCGCTGACCGGCCCGGTATCGAAGAGCCGCCAGGGGGGCCGCGAGGGTAAACTGCGTCTCATCCGGCCACTGATATTTTTCCAGAAGCTGCCGAGCCTCTTCGAGCAGTTCGAGGGCTTTGGCGGAATCGTTATGCTCCAGGGCGGACTCCGTCAGCTGCGTAAGCAGCCGAATCCGCAGAAAGGCAGGCAGCGGCGACCAGGCGTTCCTGATTTTCTCTTCCAGTTCAGTCCGCTGCTCTTGGCGGTCATAAACCATGTCGTACATTTGTGCATACGAAAAAAGGACGTTGTTGCGGACATCTTCATTGTTTTGTTTCAATTCCAACTCAAGCCGCTGGACTTCCTTGTCGAAGAGGTCCTTCTGCTGCAGCTGTGCATCGTCGAGCAGCATCTTCCCCCGCTGAGAGGGTTCCAGCCCCTCCTGGGCTTTCAGGGCTGTTTCGAGCTGCCCGAGCTGGGCATACACCTGAGCGATTTTGGATTGAATCAGGTCCTGACACCATTCCTGAACGGGCTCCGAAGAGGCATTGGGCAGGCCTTTTTCGGCAATTTCCCGGGCCTGGCGAAGATACCGTTCCGCCAGCGAGGCATTCCCGCAGCGGGCTGCATACACGGCCAAGTCCGCCAGACAGGCCCCCCGCCTCCAGTTGTCAATTCTTTTCAGATATCGATGGGCCCGTCCGGGCTGGTTCAATTTCAGTGCGGTTTCCGCCACCATGGCCTGGGTGCGGCTTCGGTCTTTCAAATGCGGCTTGACCGGTATTTTTGTGGCGGTTTCAAATGCCAAATCCAGCAGTTCGAGCCGCCAGGGTTCCAGAGGCTGGTCCTGCAATTCCTCCGCCGGAACTTCGCTCAAAACCCCAGAAGGTTGGCTCTTCTTTCCAGCCGCTCCACAGACAGCGGCAGCCAGAATGCCAATCCACAGCAAACGGATAATCGTCTTCATAGCTCTATCCTTTTCTGACAAGCCGGGCTTGTCTAACAGACCTTGAGTATTTCGCGGGACTTTATACGGGTTTTGTGTTCGGTATATTTGGAAACGATTAGGTTTCGGTTAGACCAGAACGGACTGAAACAAAAAAGGATGGCAGAAGCCGTCTTCTGCCATCCCCATACCTATTTCCAGTCTGGTGCGAAGTTCAATTTACAGACTCAGGAGCCAGTTCTCGCTGAGAACGGACAAATCATTCAGATTCACCTGGTCATCACCGTTGACATCGCCCTGCAGGCCGGTCATTCCGTACTGATAAGCCGCTGTCCAGCCGACCAGCCAGTTGTCATAAGCGTTGAAGGCGCCGCGATAGGTGACCGGGGTAAAGAACCCGTCGGCCGGAGCCGCCGGAGCTGCCGTCAGAGCATCGTTAGACGCCCGGGGGTCAATGTACACAACCGGCTTGAGGGTCTTTCCGCCGGCGGTCACATCCGCCCCGCGAACCAGGGCCCGAATCGGGCTCTGCGCAGCAAAGATGTTTCCGACGCAGTTGCTGCCGCTCAGACCGGCCACAGTGTTGTAGCCGTTGCTGTTGGAATAAGCACCGGAGTTCAAATTGCTGTAGAAGACGCAGTAGTTGATTTCAGCCAGCTTGCCGGAAGACTGGGCCTGATACATCTTCTGAAGGTCGGCGGCTGTTGCACAGCTGACATTCGGATGTCCGCCGGTCTTGGGGTTGGACTTGTTCCATGCTTCGCTGTAGTTGGTCGTCCAGGTCTCCGCCCATGTGAGCGTTCCATTGTAAGCGTAGCCGTTGTCATTGTCGCTGGCGTTGTCAAACCGAACCAGGTTCGTGCCGAGGTCCATAAAGATGCTGTTGTGGAACTGGACACGGGCATTGCCTCTCCAGGCGGTTCCGGCCCGACCGGCCAGAGGCTGTCCGATAGCCGTAAAGTTGTAGATGTTCGCCGTCGTAACCGGCTGAGCATCGGAGTTTTCGGCGCCGTCCATCTCAAAGCAGTGGTCGGCTACACCGGAACCCTGGGCGGCATCCGCACTGTATCCCTGAACGATCAAGCCGAACTGGGCCTTGCCTCTCCAGCCCTGGTCGAGGTCAAAATAGTCATCGCCGACGTTCCAGATGCTCACGTACTTGAGGTTGACGGTTCCGCCCCAGATTTCGATGCCGTCGTCCACGTTGTTCATAATTTCGAGGTACGCAATGTCCGTTTCGCGGCCGACACCGCCCAGCGACAGTCCGTTGAGCTCGTTGGCCAGACCAACCACACGCCCGCCGTACCGAATCGAAACATACATCAGCGAGCCGCTGTCGTCGTCGTCATCGTTACCGCCGTAAAGAACCCGCGTGTCGCCCGGGAACTCCTCTACAAGCCCTTCCATCGGAGAGACGTTGGAGCCGAGGGGGCAGGATTGCTGATTGAGGATGTTGGTGTTGGAAATCATGGCTCTGCCCATAATGGTCAGGTTGCCCCACTCATTGCAGGCCGGACGCCACGTTTTGAAGTCATCGTTCTTCGAGGTAAAGATGATGGGTTTCAGGGCCGTTCCGACCGCATAGATTTTGCCTCCGCGGCAGACCGCCAGAGACCCGGAACCATTCACCGTCGGCGTGCTGGCAATAATAGTTCCCGGTTCAATTGTCAGGGTTGCACCCGGCAGAACATAAATCTGGTTCTGCAGATTGTAGGTATTGTCGGCCGTCCAGGTTGTCGAGGTGGCAATATGGCTGGTAACCAAGATTTCGGCCCCCCGCGCCATGCCGACCGCCAGAAACCCACATACCAAAAGATATGCTGTGACTTTCTTCATACTTTTTCCTTTCGTTTCTGATACTTTCTCTGCTTTTCATACACACACCGGTTTTGGACACACTTCACACACGACCCACTGCGGTGCACACCGCAGAAAGACGGGCAACGTTGTAAAGGGACGCTGTTAGGCAAGAATGAATCGAATGTTAAAAAAGGATAAAAGAGAAGAAAGATAAACGATATTTTCTATGCGGATTCCCCCATTAAAGCCGAAACAATAGAATTGACAGACAAAATTCAGCCCCTTTTTTACCAAACAGAAAAACCTTCGTTCCGGATTGCAAAAAACCCACGAAGCTGATATGGTAAGGGGGTTTGAAGGCCGATACGGCCGGACGTGGAGAGGTGTCGGAGCGGCTGATCGAGCTGGTTTCGAAAACCAGTGTGCCCTTTGGGGTACCGCGGGTTCGAATCCCGCCCTCTCCGTTTGCTGTTTCTCTTCAGGACTGCCCCTGAGGATTTCCTTTGGAAGCCGTTCTTTCCTGCTTGGCAGTTTCGTGAAATGCTGGTGATAATTGATTACGGTGTGGGGAATGTGCGGAGTGTGATTAATGCATTCCGATACATCGGCGCCCCGATAGAGGTTTCGTGCGAACCCGCCGACATCCGCCGGGCCCGCGGGCTGATTCTGCCCGGGGTCGGGGCCAGCGGATATGCAATGCAGAATGTCGCCCCGATTGCCGAGGTCATTAAAGAACAAGCTCTGGCGGGCAAGCCCCTCTTGGGCATCTGCGTGGGCTATCAAATCCTGTTTGAGGAAACCTATGAGATGGGTGTGCATCGGTGCCTGGGACTTATCCGCGGCAAGGTGGTGCCGATTCCGCAAAATCTGGGGCTGACAATTCCGCATATGGGATGGAATTATGTGGAGATTCCGGAGGGAATGACCCTGCTGGAGGATATGCGGCCGGGAAGGCATTTTGCATTCGCCCATTCGTTCTATGCAGAGATTTCCGACCCGGAAACCCTGATTGCCTCCACTCACTACGGAATCAAAATCCCCGCAGCCGTGCAGAAAAAAAACATCTTCGGCTGTCAGTTTCATCCGGAAAAGAGCGCGGCCGACGGGCTGCAGTTTTTGAAAAATTTCGTAAGGTTCTGTGAGAAGCAGACGGTATGCTGACCAAACGAATCATCCCCTGTCTGGATGTCAAAGACAACCGGGTTGTCAAAGGGGTGAACTTTGTCAATCTGCGGGATGCAGGCGACCCGGTGGAACTGGGGGCCCGCTACAGCGAGGAAGGGGCGGATGAGCTGGTCTTCCTCGATATTACGGCGACGATTCGCTCCCGCAAAACCATCGTGGAGATGGTGGAAAAGGTGGCCGAGCGGGTCTTTATCCCCTTCACGGTCGGGGGTGGGATATCAAGCGCCGATGAAATCGGGCTTTTGCTGCGAAGCGGTGCGGACAAATGCTCCATCAATACGGCGGCGGTGCGCAATCCGCACTTGATTTCGGAAGCGGCGTACCGGTTCGGCAGCCAGTGCGTCGTGCTGGCGATTGACGCCCGACGAACCCCCGGACGAACAAACCGCTGGCATGTGTGCATCAAGGCGGGGTCAGAGCCGACCGAGCTGGATGCGGTGGAATGGGCCGTGCGGGCTCAGGAGCTGGGGGCAGGGGAAATCCTGCTGACCAGCATGGACGCCGACAGCACACAGGCGGGGTATGATGTGGCCTTAACGAAAGCGATTGCAGAGGCGGTGGAGATTCCGGTCATTGCCTCCGGCGGGGCCGGCACGCTCGAGAGCATGGCCGAGGTGATTGAAGCAGGCCGAGCCGATGCCGTGCTGGCGGCATCAATTTTTCATTACGGAACCTATTCCATCCGGCAGGTTAAAGACTATCTGGCCCAACGGGGGATTCCCATCCGGCCGATTTGAAAGGAGGAGCGAAATGGAGTCTGCCGAATCTCTTTCGATACGAATTATCAAACCGGTCACCACGGCCATTAAAAAAACCAGATGCATCCTTTTCCCATTTGATTTGAAAAAGTGGGCCATGCACGGATTTTGTGCATGGCTGGCTGCACTGCCCGGAAACGTCGGGTTTGGATTCAACCGGTTTGGCGGACGATGTACAGAATCACAGACCTGGAGGACGCCGTTTGAAAGCATTCCAGGTTGGCTGATTCCCCTGATAATAACAGGCGGGGTGCTTCTTCTGGCGTTTCTGGTGTTTTTGTTCTGGGTCAAATTCCGAGGGGTTTTTCTGTTTCTTCACGGCATTGTTTCCAATCAGCCTGCGATTGCAGCCCCTTGGCGTATGTACGCCGGACAGGGAAACAGTTTATTTTTTTTCTCCTTGGCTCTGGCAGTGGGTGTAATGCTTTGCCTGCTGCCGCTGATTCTTTTCTTCATCGTTTCCACCGCTCTTTTGTTCAGAGGCGGTATGGAAAGCGCTGCCGGCGGAATGCTGTTAGCGGTCGGTCTGCCCCTTCTGATTTTGCTGGTTCTGCTTCAATCCATTGTATTCTGTTTTACGGCTGATTTTGCGGCACCGCTGATGATGCTGCGGCAGTGCAAAGCCATTCAGGCCTGGAGCGAACTGCTCCTTCTGCTCCGTGAATTTCCCGGAAAATTTTTTCTGTACTTCCTGTTTCAGGCTCTTCTGAATACGGCGATTGCCATTCTCACAATGCTGCTGCTCGGTCTGACCTGCTGTATTTGCTGTACGGCCGCTATCCCTTTTGTCGGGTCTTATCTGATGTCTGTTCTTCTGCTTCCGCTGTTAGTCTTTCGGCGTGCTTATGCCCTGGATTTTCTGGCCCAGTTCGGTCCGGCTTACAACCTCTGGTTCAAAAACACTGAACTGCCGCCGATTCAGCCGCCCCATACGGAACCATCAGGCGGAATCTGACAGCAGGCCCCCATGGCTTTGAAAAGGCGACATCAATATATTCTGCTTGCGGCTGGGATTTACTGGCCGCTGCTTTTCTGGCTGACGCACATTCCGATACCGGAAATTGCCCGCCGCAGCGGAATGTCCGACAAACTGATGCACTTTGCGGCGTACCTGGCCCTGGCTTTTCTGACCTGGCTGGCATTCAGTCCTTACGAAAAAGTTCGCTGGAATCGGCCTCTTGTGTGGATGGTTTTGCTGGGGCTGGCCGGCTATGCGGCCTTTGATGAATGGCTTCAGGGCCGTCCGTTCATCGGCCGTTCGGCGGATTGGCGGGATTTTGCGGCCAATCTTGCCGGGATCGGAGCCGGGCTTGGAATTCTGACATTTTTCAGTTTCTGGCCGGCCCTGCCGGCAGTCTCAGCTCTGTTTATTCTTTTCATCCAGAATCATTCGAATCTTCTTTTTCTGCAGCCAGAGATGCATCTCGAAATGTTTTTTCACTTTACGGCTTATTCGGCGTTTACTCTGATCTGGATGCACTTTCTGTCGCGAAAAAGACCTGTCCGAACCCTGCGCGGATTTCTGAAGGGCTTAGCCGTGCCGATGCTGCTGGTGTTTGGAATCTGGCTCGAGGGTCGGTTTGTACATAGAGAGCCCGACCGAATGTGTCTTTTTGCAGCGTTCTTTGCAATTGTCTCTTCGCTGGTCATCTCAACGGCGGTGCTGTCCAGGCGGCCGTGGGATGACAAATCAGAGGGCAGGCAGGTGTTTACTCCGGGCCGTAAAAATGATACGGACGCTCCGGCGGGTAATCGTGAATGACTTCTTCATAATCATCCAGCCAGCAGGCCTTCGGATTGGAACGGCAGATCAGAACCCGGCTGCTGTCGGCATCATTGGCAGCACGGTGGTATTTGAAATATGTGTATTCATCGGTCTTGGCGATGATTTCAAGCTTGCCGGTCGAATGAGACATCACAAAGCGCAGCCGTTTGGCCAGACCAGAGACCATTGACTTGGCCTGACGAAGAATGTCATAGGCCTCTTCAATCGGCACGGTATAGGCATGATTGCCCAGAGCAGGCCGGCACTGGAACAGATAATACGGCACAATCCCCGCAAAGGAGCACTTCTGCATCAGCAGAGCCAGGGTTTGGGGGTTGTCATTGACGCCCCGAATCAGCGGGCACTGGTTGCACAGAACGGCTCCGGCCTTCTGAAGCCGGTGGGCGGCCTCGAGGGCCTGCGTAGTTAATTCGCGCGGATGACAGAAGTGGGTCATAATGTAGATTTTCCTGTCCGGCAGAGAATATTTCTCAATCAGGGAGAGTAAATCATTGTCCTCAAGAATTCGCAAGGGATTGAAAACGGGGATGCGCGTTCCGATGCGGATAATCTGAACATGGGGAATCTGACGCAGCGGCGCAATAATCTGTTCCAGTTTGTGTGTGGTCAGGATAAACGGGTCGCCGCCGGTCAGCAGCACGTTGGTAATCTCGGTGTGCGCGCAGATATAGTCAAGCGCGGCCGGCAAATCGCGGAGAACCTCCTGCTTCTGGCGGGCAAAGAGCCGCTTGCGGAAACAGTAGCGGCAGATGCCGTCGCAGACCTCGCTGACCAGAAGCAGAACCGTTGTGTTGTATTTGTGTTCGACCCCCTGCATCACGGTATAGGTACTTTCATCAGAGGGGTCAGGACGGCCCCACGGCTCCAGTTCATCGGCGCTGGGCACAATCATTCGCCGAATCGGGTCAGCGGGGTCATTCCAGTCAATCAGGGAAAGATAGTAGTCATTGGCCCGGAAGGGAAATCGCTCGACGACCGGTTCCATGAGGGTTTTTTCTTTTTCTGACAAAAAAGAAATCTGCCGGATGTCTGTACAGTAGCGGACTTTCCCCGTCTTCATACAAACCCCCTCAGGAATCTGCAGTTATCGTTCTCTTTGTGATTTTACCAGAAAACGAAACAGGACTCCAGAAATTCAGCGCAAAAAAAAGAAATTTTCAGAAAAAATTCTGAATGAACCGTTACTCCATCTGCCCGCAGGTTTTTTGCAGTTCTATCCAAACCGATCCGTTCCAGAGCATCATCAGATTTTCCCCAATTGCGTCAAATACATAAATGCGGGCTGCCTGAGAATTGGATGGATTGACTGTCAGATTGACAGACGCAGTACCCTCTTTCATCTCGAAGTAACAGATTTCACCGGGTTGGGAACCATCCATCAGAACCGCGCTGATGGGGCCCGAAGATGTATCGAATGCCGCCATCGGAAGCGGAGGCAAGACACTGTCGCAAGGACCGCTGAAAACTGCATTCAACCCTTTGTTGGCCGACGCGGTGAATTCCCTTACCGATGCCCAATCCGTATTCGGATGAAAAGAATGGTCGACATTGTATACATGATTTCCGGATAAGCAGAGATTCTCGACCAATCCCTGCGAGCCGGCGGCCGCCCAGAGAAAAGCCCCGCTGCGGGCTGATGCACTGATGGTTCCATCGGCCTGATTGCTGAGAATGGAAATATGCCTGGTGTTTCGCTCCAGACGTACAAAAGAGCCGTCACCACCCCAGGCGAACCCGCTGTTGCCCTGAAGCAGAATATCTTCGCTGCCGCTTTGAATCCAAACTGCATCCGAAGGCAGAGAACTGATGATATTTCCGGTCAGGGATATCTGTTTGGCCCCGCTGATGCGAATGCCGCAGCCGGCGGGATTATCCAGACACTGCTGCACAATATTGTCGGCAACCTTGATTCGCCGGGCATCGGAAAGAAGTTCGAGGACGGAAGACAGCGCAGAAGAGGCATCCAAAGTCAGATTGCAGGCATGGAACGTGTTGCTGGATACGATGATGTCCGGGGCGTTAATCGACAGAACTCTGGCTCCGACGGCCCCGGCGCTGTTTTCAAAGGTATTGCCGATGATTTTGGACCCGCCGCTGTAGGCCGAGGCATAAATGACGGCTCCGGCCGCATGAGCAGGCTTGGCTGTCGGCTCACACACATAGGAAAAAGTGCAGTTCGTGATTTTGACATCTCCGGCCTTATTTAAATAAATCCCGTAAGGCACGGTTTCCGAGCAATCCGTGCTGATCCGTTCAAAATTGCAGCTGCTAATCCAAACCATATTATGATTCACATAAATGCCATAGACTGCCGGAAAAGAGGTTGATTGGGCACAGCGGGCAAAATGACAACTGCTGATCCAATCTCGCTTCAGACCGGACCATGTATCTAAATAAACAATTCCCCGGATTGGATAACTGTTTTCAAAATCGCAGTGATCGACCCAAATCCCATGAGCACTCGAATACAGCACCCACTCATGTTCGAAATTGGCGAACATGCAGTCGGTAATATGGACATCCCCTTTGGAGGCAATCCGGATGCCTGCACTGAAGGTCAAACCTGGAGCATTGGCGTAAGCACCGGAAAGACCTGCGCTGTTTCCATCAAACCATATGCCGCGAATTTGCCCGCAGGACCAGCCGGTAGGCGGGTCAGATGTATATGCATAATTCAAAAGAGTGCCCAAATAATTCAGTTTCAGAACGGTACCTGCACCATAGAATGACGATGTGCGCCAATCACTTTGGAAGCCAACCCCTTCCAGCGTCACAGGAGCCGGCCCGGTGATGTTGATTGCCCCGTCAATATTATACCACCCTGCCGTAAGTTCAATTTTGCCGCCGATGTATAAATTCCGAACAGCCCCGCCGATGTGTACATCCGCCGTCCTGTTTAAAAGAACCTGATAGGCTGCCATAATTTCTTCCTGGTCATTGACTCCGTCGCAGACAAAATCTGCGGAGGCCTTGTCCTCCGGCGAAGCATTCGATGCGGCTACTGTCACGGCAACCGGATAATGCCGAACAGACGGAACCTGAGACAGCCAGTATTGGGAAAGTGCGGAAAGATCCTGGATGTCCACAACCCCATCCTCGGTTAAATCACCCGATTGACCCGAATACGCCAAACCCATGGCGAGGAAAAATGATGCGGGAAGAAGCAGCAATTTCATAAAAAAATACCCCCTTTTCTTTTTCTCCTCTCAAGCTTTTTCGAATCAACCCATTTTAATCTTTTGTCAGACTTCACGTCAATACAATCCCTTATCACACCATTGTGTGTCTATATTATCTTGTTAAAAACAAAAAGAACCCGACAGAAAATCAGCAGAAACATCGGCAGGAAAAATCAGACTTTCCGGAGAAAGTCCTTTTTCCAGATGATGAAGAAGGTGATGAGAATGGTGAAAAGATAGAAAGGAAGGGCCGGTCGAAGACCGAGTCGAAACCCGAGAAGGCCGACGGCGGAAAACAGAGCTGTCAGGAGATAGCAAGCCAAGACGGATTGCGTTTTTGTAAAACCCCGGTCGACCAGCTGATCGTAGATATGCCCTCGGTCAGCGACAAAAAGGGGTTTTCGATTCAGAAGCCGCCGAAGAATAGCCACGGAAGTATCCAAAATCGGCAGACCGAAGATAAACAGAGATGCCAGAAAAGCCGCCGGGCCCTGCAGCAGAAACAAAATCATCTGACAGGCCAGCAGAAAGCCGATCAAAAGCGAACCGGCATCGCCCATAAAAATCGAAGCGGGCGGATAATTGAACATCAAAAACCCGGCACAGGCGGCGGCCAAAGACAAGGCCAGCGTCTGCTGAAAAGAACTGAAGGCCGAACGGCTCATCGCCGCCAGCAAAAAAAATCCGATACAAATCAGAAAGGTCACCCCTCCGCACAGACCGTCCAGCCCGTCCAGCAAATTGACGGAGTTGGAAGCTCCGAGAACAAAAAAAACCAGCAGACCAAACGAAACCGCCGCCGCAAAGGGGGCTGGCAGATGCGGAAAAACTTCCTTTAGATACGGATTCAGGAAAAAGACGGCCAAAGCCGCCGTCAAAATCTGTCCGGCGATTTTGCGGCCCGGAGACAGCGAAAGAATATCATCCGCCAGACCGACCAGACAAATCAAAACAGAGGCAGCCAGAAACCAGACAAGCCCGGCAAATTTTTCCGCCCCCGCAAGACGTAAAAGCATTCCGACGGCAAAGCCGACCCAGATGCCCAGCCCGCCCAGATAGGCAATCGGCCGGCCGTGCGTTTTGACGGTGTTGTCCGGCCGGTCCACAATATTCAATCGCAAAGCCAGCCGGCGGCTTAGCCAGGTCGCGGCCAAACCTGCAGCCAAACTCAAAACAAAAATCCACAGCCCATCCATACCGGTATGTCTTAAAAATTGTTTATCGAACCATATTTTTCGTGGCAGGATTCAGACTGCCGCCGGATTTAAGGAATTTCACAAAATAGTCCAGATGCTGAAAGACAAACGGCAGCGGATCCGTCAGCAGAAAATCATCGTGTCGGCAGTTTCGATAAGGCAGAAAAACCCGCCCGGCCTCCGAAAAACGCCCCTTCTTGAGCAGTTCCACAAATGCAAAAAAATCTCCCAAAATCCAGCGGCAGAAAAGGGACTGCGGTTTAAAATCCGCAAAGGACATTTCCTCTCCTTTGGCCAGACGATACCACAGCCAGGGGAAATCCACACCGGCGTACAGAGCCAGCGCCATCGCCCCCCAGGGGCGGGGATTCAGTTCGATCAGCCGCCAGGTTCCCGCTGCATCTTGGATAAAATCCAGATGAGCCAGGCCGTGCCATCCCAAACCGCCGAGAAGCTTTTGAGCATGTCCCACAAGAACAGGGTCCTCGAGCGTTTTTCTCATCGTTGAGGTCCCGAATCGATTCGGTTCCTTGCAGCGGAGGTATTCCTCCGCAAAAAAGGCCAGCGGTTTGCCGCGGTCATAGAGGGCGCAGACACCGGCCGCCCTTCCGGGCAGATACTCCTGCAAAAACGGCCAGCGGCCCTCTTCGAGTTCATAGGTGTCAATCAAATATCGAAACTGCTGCTTCAGCTCTTCCCAACTGTGAGTAACGGCTACCCCTTTTGCACTGTTGCCGATACGAGTTTTGAGAATCACCGGCCAGGTGAAATCTCGTACGGCCTTTTCCAGTTCGTGTTCCGACTGAACGGAGCACGTCTGCGGGACCGGAACGCCGAAGTTTGCAGCTTGCCGCATCAATTCCAGCTTGTCCTCCGCCACCTGATAGGTTTGCCATGCCGGCACAGCAGTCCGAATGTACCTGGGAAACCGGTCCCGGAAGCGGCTGACTAATCCGATGTCTTCATGGCATGGAAGAAGAACCTCCGCCTCTGACCGCTCGAGCGCTTTGAGGAGAGCATCGATGTAGCGTTCAGGTTCCAGAAAGAAATCCGGCAGCCGGATAAACGAACGGCTGTATCGGGAAAAACGGCACATGGCCAAAGAAGAGGCATCTCCTACATGAACGTTTATACCTTTTTGCCCCAGCGAAAAAAGAACCGCATAGGAGGAACGGCACCAGCCGTAGGTAATGAACGCCGGCGGCGGCTGAAGGGAAAAAGAAAGCGGCACAGGCGGAAACATCGGCTGCTGTTTGAGTTCCTCCGCCGCAGGTCTGTCAATCCAGACGGCGACCGATTCATTTTCTATGACGGCGGAATTCCAGCCGAGCTTTTCCACAAACAGTCTGCGGCTGGCGATATTGTTTATATCGATTTTGTTGCCGCGGATTCGGACAACCCCTCGTTTGAAGAATTCATCCATTAATGCCCGAGCCAAACGAACGGCATTGCCTCCGCCCCGATAGTCCGGATGCAGCGCAATCGGCATAAAGTATCCCACAGGCCCGGCGGGCGGCGCATTCTCAAACTGTTCAGGATGCCGGCGGTATTCGTCAAACCGCTCCCGCCGGAGCATCGTTCGAGCCAATCGGGCAAACAGAGAAGGATGAGCCGCCAAAGCCCAGAAAAGATACCAGCCGACCAAAAACCAGTGCCGTTTGAAAAACCGCTTCTGGAAACCCGGACGAAGTGTTCCGGCGGCATATCCGGCCACAAGCCCCGTTGCTGTATCATACATTACCACCGCCAGGCTGTCTTGTTCCTCCACATACTGAGCATACAAATGACGGGCAACATGCGGATTTAACACAGAAAACAGCGACACGGAAGGCGGGAAACAAAACCGATGAATCGTAACCACCTGGTCCACATCAGACAGCCGCATGGAGCGGAAGACCAGCCTGTGTTCTTCGGGAACAACGGACCGGACGGGCGCCACATAAACATTGCTGACAATGCCGTGGTTGACAATCTGAGTCGCCAGGCGAAATCCGGTTTTCCTGTACAGCCGATTCGCCGGTTTATTAAAATCCGCCACCAGCACTTTGACCCGTTCAATCCCCCGTGCCGCACATTCCTGAAAGCCGCGCTCAATCAGACGATTGCCGAGTTTTTGTCCGCGGCAGTCTGCGGCCACCCCGATCGAAAGCAGCTCGGCATCCGGAAGACGCAGACGGCCGATTCGCCGAGGATACAGCAGTGTTTCCAGAATCCGGCAAAGCACCAAAACAGAAAAAACCTTTCGAAGCAAAAGCCCGACAAATTTCAGCCCGCGTTTGCGAAGCACAGAATGATAAACTTTTCTCAAATTGGTCGTAAACGAAGCAAACCCGACGACCCTGCCGTCTGCTACAGCTACATAACTGAAACTCTCAGCGCTTTCCGCCAGTGTTTCATACAGCGCCGTGACAAACTCCTCCCCCAGTGAACTGATAAAGCCCTGATGAATTCCCTCAATGTGAAGGCGTGCCACATCCCGTGCATGCTCAGCCTTCATCGGTACAATCTGAATTGTCTGTTCGTTCGTCATAGAGAAGGAATCTGAAAAAAAATTATCGTCCGACGATAAACACAACGTTGGTCGTCGCCGAGCCGCCGATATTAAGCGTGGCGACCCGGCGGGCGCCGGGCACCTGATAGTCGCCGGCGGTTTCGGTGACCTGCTTATAAGCATCCAGCAGCTGGCGGGCACCGGTGGCCCCGACGGGATGGCCGCAGCCGATGAGCCCGCCGGACGGATTCATCGGCAGCCGTCCGCCCATCTCAATGACCCCCTCCTCAATCGCCTTCCATGACTGCCCCGGCTCCGTCAGCCCAAAGTGGTCAATCGCCATATACTCGGAAGTCGTAAAGCAATCGTGCGTCTCAATGGCATCCAAATCCCAGCAGTCCTTCAGTCCGGCCCGCCGGTAGGCATCGGTAATCGCCTTGCGGGTCCAGGGCAGAACATAGGGCTGCCCTTCGGATTCAGCGATTTTGGTCACAAACTCCATCGGCGCTGTCGTATGGCCCCAGCCCAGAATCCGCGGAATGGTCTGAAGCGGCTGCCCCAGACGGCGGGCATACTCGGCGGCAAAGCTTTCCGAAGCCAGGTAGATGCAGACAGCCCCGTCCGTCACCTGCGAACAGTCCGTCACCTTGATGCGTCCGACGATAGCGGTGTTATACTGTCCCGTTCGGCAGGCATGGTTATAATCCATAAACCAATCGCGGGTCTGGGCGTTCGGATTGAGCTTGGCGTTGGCATAATTAATCGCCGCAATCCGGGCCAGATGCCGATTGTCCAGACCGTAGCGGGCCTCATACACATCGCCGAGTTTGCCGAACAGTTTGGGAAAGGGAAACTCGATGCCGGCCGATTCCCGCTCGTACCAGGCCGCCGTCCCCAGATAGTCGCCCCCCTTGGCCGGCGAGACGGTCTTCATCTGCTCGACCCCGACGACGGCGATACAGTCATACAGGCCCGCCTGGATGTGAGCCATCGCCGACAGAGCCGCCAGAGCACTGGAGGCACAGGCCCCTTCAAACCGGCAGGTCGGCAGCCCCCGAAAGGACGGGTCAAAATCGACAAAAAAGGCCCCTAAATGCCCCTGCATACAGTACAATTCGGCGGCGAAGTTGCCGATAAAGGCCGCCTGAATGTCCCGCGGCTCTATGCGGGTCACGGCCAGTGAGCCCTCAAAGGCCTCCCGCATCATCGCGCTGATATGCTTGTTTTCCCGTGCCCAGTTGCGGGCAAAATCGGTCTGATAACCGCCTAAAATGTAAACGTTTTGTCGGCTCATGTGATCCAATCCTTAAGTAAGAATTACGAATGAAGAATGAAGAAATCAACCTTTCGCACGTTTTGAATTTTTCACAATCGCAGTCAAAATAGAAATGATTTCATGAGATTCCTTCAGCAGATTCCTATCTTGTCTTCTCAGAAACCAGCCCGGTTGATTGAAACAGTCGGAGCCAATAATTTGTTTCTCTCGCCTCTTTGAGTGCTATCTGACATTTCGCAATAAAATCTGCTCGGCTTTGGGCTGCCTGAGTCTCTTCCAGATTGGCTCCGATCGAAGTTCCGGCTCGAACGAGCTGTCCCGACAAAAGACCGTTCATTCGGTCCTGTTTCATCAAATACCGGCACAAACGCACAATCCGACAGGAAAAATCGAAGCTGCGGTCTCGAATATTCTCAGCATTTTTCGTAATTCTTCATTCTCCATTCTTCATTGTTGATTACTTGGCAGGAAAATACCGCCCTGCATTAAACGGATAACGTTCCCAAACAGTATCCTCCAGCAGCGAATCAGGCATCGGCAGACCTTTGGAAGCCAGCAGCTCGGCGGTTTTCTCTTTGCCGCCGAGCATATAAACCAGCAGACTCGGAGAGGCCCAGTTAAAACCGGTCATCATCACACGGTCGATGCCCTCGATGCCGTACTTTTGTTCCGTGACCTCCCCGACGAGCATATAAGAATAGGCAATATAGGTCGCCAGAATCTCCTGAACGAGCCCCGCTTCGGTCCCTTTGGCCTTCCGAATATGCTCAAAGGCATCCCGATAGCGTCCGATATGAATCAGCTGCTTGGCCTCTTCAACAAACCGGACGTGCGGCTGAAAAGACGGGATATAGGTCAGACTTTTCGGGTCGATATACTCGTATTGGCCGCTCTCGAGACGCTTGTAAAAACCGCCCTTATCCCGCGTCTTTCGGCCCAAATGCCCCTGCTCAATCATTTTCTCCAGATAGTCCGGAAGCACCAGTTTGGCATGCAGGGCATCGCGGGTATGGGTCTGGAGACTCTGGATAATGGCCTTATGAATATCCAGGCCGACCAGGTCAATCGTCGCCAGCGGGGCCATCACTCGGCCGGTGTAGGGACCGATCAGATAATCCATCATCTCCACCCCGTATTCGGCGGCCAGTTCCGTAATCCGGGCAAACAGCAGAAAGGCGATGCGGTTGCCGGCAAACCCGGCAGTCGGAAGGACGGGAATCACCGCACGCCGCAGCCGGCGATGCAGAAAGTCCGCCATAAACTTCACCAAAGCCGGGTCGGTTTTCGATTGGCCGCAGATTTCACAAGCGGACATTTTGCTCGGCGGGTTGTAAAAATGAGTCGAGAGAAAATGCTTTTGAAAATCCTCTGAACGGCCTTTCGGCAGGTCCTCGAGCACCAGACTGCTGGTGACGGAACTGACAATGGTGCCCGGGCGGCGCAGCGGCTCCAGCCGCTCATACATCGCCTGCTTGACGGACAAGTCCTCTGCCACACTCTCCAGAATCCAGTCCGCTTTGGAGACAGCTTCCGAAAGCATCGAATCATAGTCCCCGCAGATGATATTGTCTGCGATAACCTCCGAGCGGGCCTGAGCAATCGCCTTTTCGAGCCCTTTTTGGGAGCCTTCGCGCGTGCGGCTCAGAAAGTACACCCGCAAACCGTTTTGGGCCAGAAGTCCGCCCGTCAGCGACCCGACGGTACCGCTGGCTCCGAGCACTGCGACTGTCTGAATCGTTCGTTCCACGTTTGTTCCCTAAAAAAGTCTTGGCTGTTATTTCGACAAATCAAATATCTCAATAATGCCGCTGCCGCGGATATCCGACGTGGCGATATACCGGCCGTCCGGCGAAAAAACCACCCCGCTGATAATTTTGTGCGATACATCCATCTTCCGCCGCAGCTGCCACGTTTCGACATCAATCAAATAAAACGACGGGTCGCACGAGGCCGCTAAAATCTTGCGATCGGGGCTGAGCACGACCCGCTGAATCGTCCGCAGTTTGGTTTGCCCCGGATGAAGAGGAACCAGCGGAAGGGTCTTGATGAGACGGCCGTCGGCAGCGTCAATCCGGCTGACCGCTCCATCCCGCGAGCCCGCAAAAATCAGCGGCGGATTGTCCAGAAAACAGACGGAATAAAATTCCATCTCCTCCGGATAGATTTTTTCCCAAACCACTCGTTCGCCGGGGATTTCTATCAGGGCCAAATAGGCCTTGTTGTCTTTGGTGCCGGCCATGATCAGTTTGTCCTGGGCGTCGGATACACAAAGCCGCCGAATCAGAAAATCACGCCCGCCCTGAAGCTCTGCCAGATTCAGGAGGATTTCCTGCTGCAAATCGACTTTTTGGAAGCGATATTCGCTGCTCTGGTCATTGAGATATTGACAGGCCAGAATGATGGTCGAACAGGCGGAATCCGAAACCAAAAGCACTTCGGCGGGCTGTCCGGACAAAGGAATCCAGAGCGTTCGGCCCGGCGAGTTCTCCAGCACCAGACCTCGCTTATCTTTGACGGAAAGAATCCGTTCATCCGGCAGAAGAACAGATGGATAAAAAGCCGCCGACAATTCCCGGCGGGCCGCCGGAAGATTGGACCAGTCGAAAATGTGAAATCCGCGGCCCATTTCTGCGGCAATCAGACGGCTGTCCCGCGTCCACAGCTCCTCAATGCCCTGGTTGTTGGGAATCTTCAGGACAATCCGATCCTGCCGGCGATAATTCAGATACAGAATCAGAACTTGAACCAGCACAATAACGGCCAGCACATGAAAAATCTTGTTTTTCAGAAAAGCCATTCTCTAACTCCCTCTTTGAGCAAGCAGACGTTCGTACAAATGAAGATGCTCCTGCACAAGCAGGCGGGAGGAAAAACGTTCCCGCACCCAGCGGGTGCCTTCCTCACCCATCTTTCTCCGCAGCTGAGGGTCATCAATCAGCCGCATCAGACATCGGGCCAAATCCTGGGGGTCATCTCTTTGAAAAAGCAGACCCGTCATATTCTCACGAACGGAATCCACACATCCTGTAATGCGGGAAGCAGCAACCGGCACTCCCATCGCCGCTGCCTCGATGTTGCACATTCCGAACCCTTCACGCCGGGAGGGCATCACAAAAATGTCCATTGCTGCATAATACGCCGCGGGAAAAGGAATATGACCCGCCCAGTGAATCCGCGGGTGTTCGCGAATCAGCGACAAGGAGCGGACATCCAGTTTTTCACGGACTTCATCCATTCTGCCCACCATCAGCAGATGAAGCAGCGGATTGTTCCGGGCCAATCTTCCAAAGACATCCAGCAGCATTGGAATGCCTTTTTCAGGGGTGAGCCGTCCGACAAAACCGAGAACAACCGCCTCGGCCGGGATTTGAAAATGCTCTCGAATCCGCCGGGCTTCCTGCCGAACCGCTTCCGTCGGGACGTAAAGGCCGTCCACATCGATTCCGCATGCGCTGCCGTCCCGAAGGACCGATACCTTCCCCGCCGGACAAAGGCCTTCTTCTACAAGCTGCCGCCGGAGACTGGGGCTGACGGCCAGGACCTGATGTGCACACCGACAGGCCTGTTTTTCACAAAAAGAAAAAATCTGCCTTTTCCAGAAAGAGGCCGTATCACCCACCAGACCGTGAATGGTATAAAGGCGCACCGGCACGGACGCCGCTGCAGAAGCTTTCATTGACAGAAAACCGGCCTTGGGCGTATGGGCATGAACCAAATCAAAACGATTTGTCCGAAAGAGCTCTGTAAGTCTGCACAAAGTCTGCCAATCTCGAATCGGGGAAAGGAAACGCGAGAACGGCACACGCTCGGCCTGACAATCCAGCTGCGCAGTCAATTTTTCCAAAAACGGATTTTCCGACGTGATCAGTGTCAGCCGAGCCCCTGCGTTTTGAAGCGCTTTGAGCAGCTCAATATAGAAGAAAAGGGTATTCGGGATTGTGGAAACAAAAGCAATTTTTGTCTTTTCCAACATTTTAGCGAGGAAGGTTTATCTGGTTCAGACAAGCCAGGCGATGACGGACCATTTCCTCAATCCACTGTTTGCGGTCGAACATCTGCTCGACCCGTCGGCGTCCGGCCTGTCCCATCCGGCTGCGAAGGGAGGCATCCTGAACCAGTCTTGCCAGGGCTTCTTTCAAAGCGGGAACCTCCTTGGGCGGAACCAAAAACCCCGTCGTGCCGCTCTGAACGGACTCACGCGGGCCGATGACATCCGTGGAAACCACCGGCAGGGCCATGGCCTGGGCTTCGAGATTGACCTCCCCGAATCCTTCCCGATAGGTCGGCAAACAGAAAATGTCCATCGCTGCATAAAAGGGGACGGGGTCCTGCTGCCAACCGGTGCAGCGAATTGACGGATGAGAACGAATGAGTTCTTCAGCTTCCGGATGCAATCTGTCTTTTTCCTCCTGTTGGCCGACCAGAAGCAGATAAACAGAAGGGTTTTCGCGTTGGAGCTGCTCAAAAGCCGCCAGCAGTTCGTGAATCCCTTTATCTCCGGTTAACCGAGCAACCGTCCCAATGACGACAGCCTCCTCGGGTATTTGGTAGCGTTCTCGAATCTGCTTACGGTACGTTTTGACCGAATCCGGACAAAAACGCTCTAAATCAACGCCGCAGGCGCTGCCGTTTAGAATAACAGCGCACTTCTGACGGCGGGTAATCCGCTCCTGCTCCAGAAAACCAACCATTTCGTGAGAAATCGGGAGGACCTGATGACTGAGGGCACAGATTAATTTTTCAAAGGTTTTCAACAGAAGTCGGCAGGTGCCGGTCTGGCCCATATAATAAAGCCCCCAGAGCAGATAAAGTCGGCAAGGCACACCCGTCAGGAAGGATGCAATGGACCCGAGCAGTGAGGCCTTGGGAGTGCTGTATTGGACAATGGCAAACCGATGGGTTCGAAAAATCCTGACCAGCCGCCATAAGGCCCGAAGGTCCTTCCAGGGCGTAATCAATCGTGAAAACTCGGCCGGAAGATACCGAACGTTCGACGGCAATTCGGTTGGAAGGGTTTCGTCATAGGAGCAGATAACCGTGACATCAAAGCCGGCTTTCAGCAGGGCATCAATCTGCCCTTTGTAAAAAAAACGAATTGACTCCGAAACCGTGGTCAGAATGCAGAGAGCCGGCTTGGATGTCTGGTTCACGCTTGTTGTTCCTTTAGAATATCGTCTCGCGAAAACACGTTGGGGGTCTGATCAGCCCGAGGGCTAATGACACGAGCCGGCACGCCGGCCGCAAACACATTGTCCGGAATATCCCTGGTTACTACGGCGTTGGCCCCGACAATCACCCCGGAGCCGATGGAGACGCCGCTGACCACAACTGCGTGAGAGGCCAGCCAGGAGCCACGGCCGATTCGAACCGGGGCGGTTCGGGAGCCGCCGCCGCAGACAGAGTTGTTCCGGAAGCAGTGAGAGCTGGTTGTCAGGACCACATATGGGCTGAGTTTGACCTCGTCTTCGATGGTTAAGCCGCCGATGCCGTCAATCCAGCAGCCGGTCGCCAGATAAACATCCCGCCCGATGCGGATGCCGTGCGCATTCAGAAATGTCACACGGCGGGCTACAAGAAGCCCCCGGCCGCATCGGCCCAGAAACGGACGCAGCATCGCCCCGCGAAGACGGAGGGTAATGCGGATGTCCGGCAGCCAGTCCGTCAGGAGTTGCACCAGCCAAATCGGAAGTGAACGGCGAAACTGATAAAAAAGATGAAAAACAATTCTTTTAAACATAAGATTCCCCCACTAAAAACCAGGCAGTGAATAATTTTTAATGCGACATATTTCGTCCAGAAAATACTCCCGTTCCTGTTCACTCATCTGTCCAAACCGCCGTTTCATCAAAACCCGTCGCAGTCCTAAAGAAAACATTCCGGCTGTTATTCCCAACTTTACATACTGCGCCAGGGCAGCCGAAACCGCTTGGCTGTATTGCCCTTGTTTCCAATAATAATCCCGTAAAAAAGCAGCACTGACTCGCCGAGCGATATACTGCTTTCGGAGATTAAAATTCATATGAAATCGGTAATAGTAAAGCGGATCGGGAACATTTTCATAAATGCTTTCGCGATGGGCTCGCAAAAAAAGATTAAAATCAACAGCCATCGGAAGACGTTCATCGTAGCGAAACTTTTGGAACCAGGTTTTTTTGCCGAGAATGGTTCCGTGGGCAATGTGAAAAGTTTGGGTCGGATGAGCACAGATATTCGAATGTCCCTGAATCGCCCTGCGAAAGCCGAGAAGCTGGTCCTGTTCACCCAGAAAACACATTCCGGTGCCGACCACATCGATTTTCGGGTCGCTTTCAATCAGTTCCACCTGTTTTTGAATCCGATGCGGCGAGCACAAATCATCGGAATCCAGCCGGGCAATGTATTTGCCGCGGGCCAGCTCCGTAATCCGATTCAAACTGGCCGCCCGTCCCAGATTGCGGCCGTTGCTGTACACCCGTACGCGCGGGTCCTGCACCGAGCGGGCAATCTGAAGACTGTCATCCGTCGAACCGTCATCCACCAAAACCAATTCCCAGTCCGTAAAGGTCTGCGAAAAGACCGACCGAACCATATCCAGCAGCATCGGCCCCGTGTTGTAAAAAGCGCTGGAGACCGTCACCAACGGAGCATTCATTTCACCTCTCCTGTTTTCAATAGGCGCTCAAGCCCTTCCAGCACCCGAACCGTATGATTCTCGGGTGTAAACCGTTCTGTTACGGTTTGATAGCCGTGCTGGATGAGCCGCTCCCGAAGGGCGGAATCCTGATGAAGACGCTGGATCTGTTCCGCCAGCCGTTTTTCATCTCCAACAGGGAAAACAAGGCCGTTCACCTCATCCTGCACGGAATCCCGAATTCCTCCAACAGGAGTGACAGCCACCGGACACTTCAGCAGCATAGCTTCCAAAACGACATGTCCAAACCCCTCTTCATGGGTCGGAAGCACCATCATATCCGCCCGGGTAAGAATCGCCGGCACATCATTCCGCCAGCCGAGAAAGAAAACATCCTCGGTTACATTCAGCTCTTTCGCTAATTTCCGGAGATATTGTGCATAGGAATCATCATCCCCCACAACATCTCCGGCCAGCCACAAAACAGGATTGAGCCCTTGTTGTTTAAGGATCGCCGCAGCCCGAATGGCTGTGTCCTGTCCTTTTTTGGGAATCAGGGTAGCCGGTACAAGTACGGCCGGATGCCTGCCCAGTCCCGGCAGCGGCGCTTCCGGCGGCTGCATAGACTTCTGAACAGTCTCATCAAAATCAATCGTGTCATACACCACGTGCACCTTCTCCGGAGCAAAGCCGGCTGCCGTCAACTGTCTGGCTGTCTCTGTGGAAATCGCCATAACCAAAGACAGCCGTTTCTGCATCTGCCTGCCGACGGAATCCCGGTAATAAGACGCCGGCAGACAGCCGATAACCTCCATCACCATAGGAATTTTTCGAAGAGCCCTGCCGACATTTAAAAAGCGGAAGGCCACTTTTCCGTTCGTCCAAAGCAAGTCCGGCTGAATCCGGCGTATTGTCTGAATCAGTCGGCGGCGAAGACGAACATAATGCGGAACGGCACACAGAAACCGCCACAGCCGCTGCCAGGGCTTCCGCGGAGAACCGAGAAAAATAAACTTCGCTCCCGGCATCAGAATATGAACTTTCACCCCGTGCTTTGTCAGTTTTTGGATATAGGGCTGACTTTGTCCATACGGGTCGATCACTTCTACCTGATGATGCCGCGAGAGACGAATCATCGTATCCGCCGCCAGCTGAGGACCGCCCCCGTATCGATAAATAAAATCAAAAAAAACAATCTTCATTCTTTTTTTCCGGATGAATCCGTAAACCGCTCTTTAATCCGAACAGCCGGATTGCCGGCCGCTATGGAATTGGACTCAATTCGCCCTCGGGCCACAGAACCAATCGCCAAAAAACTGTCCTTTTCCATCGTCAGCCCCGGCAGCAAAATACAGTGAGACGCCACGCCGGCGTTTTCCTGAAGAACAATCGGACCATATAAAAAACAGGCGTTTTCTTTGGGAACATTGATGGTAAAATACACATTACGACGGTGAGGTTCCGAGAAACTGCGGTAATGATTGGTCAGCGACAGTACCCGCGTACCGGCCGCCAGACAGCTGTAGTCTCCGATATCCACCCCTCCATTTCCCAGGATATAGCAGCCAACTGATAAATGAACTTTTCGGCCGATTCGGACCTCTCCTTCACCGAGGTGAAAATCAGAATTGGGTACATATTTCTTCTCATAAGGCGAAGAAGAAAAAGGACCAGCGAAAATCAAACAATTGAAATCCACAATACATCCATCCTGAAGGGTAATATAGCGATGGCCCACAAACCGCACACCCGTCTTTATCACCACTCCTTTTCCGACATATTTCAGGCGGCACCGGTAATAGCACCAGCGGAGAAAAACCCCAAGCCGACCCGGCCACGAACGAAGAATTCCTTCAATTATTTCTTGGACTTCGAAAAGAACAGCTTTAAAAAAGCGCTTACATAAACAGAAGACGTCAGATACCATATAAACTTCCATCCGCGGGAATCAAAATATTCTTATCCGAAATCAGATAAACTAAAATGGCGGGAACAACATAAAGAGATATAGTAAACCACACCAACTGGTCCGCATCCGCAAGCAGCATCACAAAACTGAATATCATCCAAAAACCGGTCATAATCAAACGCAAGTCCCCCTGCCGGAAACTGTAAAGGCGTTTTCGAATCCTTCCCACAATATAACCCCAAACAGCAAAGGCCGGAAGAATCCCATAGACACCAAAGTTCAGCATCGCCTCACCTGCAAGTCCATACAATTGGGTAGAACGGCTCCCTCCCCCTCCAATCTTTGCATATTCGCCGTAGCTGCCGGGACCATAGAGCATTTCTGTGCCCGCAACAATTCTTCCCATATCGAGAGGTTTTGTACGCCAGATTTGTCGAGGAATCATAGAAGCAAGAGCAAGAGGATATGTCTTACCATATCTGTATCGATAAGACCAAGGTTTATTCAACAGAATATCCAGCTCTACTGCCTGTACATGAGCACGACTTAAATCTCCGACCAAATATCCGGAGATAGTTCTGCCCGTTTGTTCCTGAAGAGATTCCAAGGTTGTTTGTCCTCTAATCAACTCTCGTATGCCTGTAATCCCTGCACTCTTGTAAAAACCATAAAAATAGAAAAAGATAAGCAAAGGAATCAGAGAAATTAGAATCATTCTAATTGATATCCTATGCCAAAAATAATGAATCGCAGCACCTGCACATATCAAGCCATACATAATAGCAGCACGGCTGCCGCGAAGACCGGATGTGATGAAAAAAAGTACGAGTAGTCCAAAACCAAGGAAGAACCACCAGGAGCTTTTTCCCGCCCCCCTGATAATTCGAACAGCAGTCAACCCAATCAAAACAGACATAGGAAAGGCATCTCGCAAAACCATTACAGCTCCAAATCCAGCCAATCCCTCCGCACTCAGTTCCCCTTGCCTTTCCTGCAAAATCACTCCAGCTAAACCGCCTCCGCGAATAATATAAATACATAGCGCCAAAAATGACCCAACAATAAAAAGGGGAATATAAAAACTTGCTCGACCGGGATTCAGCGTCCAATAAGTCCACTGAACCTTACTGGGGCGGCGGAAGGCAATCTTTTCAAAAATCTTGTATAAAATCAATCCAAAAAAGTTGAAGACTGCCATAAGCCCCAGAAGCGGCCGCCAATCCGATACAACATAAGTTTCTACCCCCGGACGGTCATAAAAAATAATTAAGAGAGGTGCGGTAAGAAAGAAATTGATGCCTGCAGCTCCGACAACCCCTTTGGGATCATAAAGCGCATAATTTCCTTTTAACCATCGCAGCGCATCCGCCAAAACCACCGACCCGCAGAGCCAAAGAGGCACAAGCATCCAGTGAACAAGCTTCTCCGGCTGCTGAAGAACAAACAGCAAGAGAATACCTGCCGACAGCAGCGCAGAAAAAACATAATCCAGCGGTGTATATTTTCTCAGAACATTTACAGGACAATAAGACGGGGCAGCATTCCAGTTATCCTGCTCCGATATTGTGGAGGAGTAGCCTTGAAACTCCATAATTTCGTTGTCCTTAACCACTCTTTTCATCTATAATCAGGTCGAACACATTTTCACCATTTCTTGGCAATCATTGCCCTAACAAAATAAGACAAAACAGGTCATCATATCCGATATTAAGAGGCAGGAAACCCTGGTGATACCACCAGCCGTGCGGATAAGTAAACAATATCGGCCAGATTAGAAAAGTACCTAACTTGGGGTTGAAAAAGATTACAGCTAAAATTACGGCAATAAAGATGGCAAATAGTATTGTCATTTTTCCTCATTGAATACGATTGTTGCGAATCGCCTTCCCAACAAATACAATACAAGTTAACGCACCAAACAGATAACTGCCCATAAATGCATAAGCTCCGCCCATAATCCCGAAACGAGGGATAAGCAGGACCGAACAGACACCGCTGACAACAGCCGTGCCGATATAAATGGGCATCTGCACAACAAACTGACGTGTAGCATTCAGTCCCCAGTTGGAGACGCTGAAGACCGCCAGCACAGTACTGGCAGCCGCCAGCATCATCAGAACATCATTGTAGCGGGCATACTCCGCTTTTAACAGAAATGTCAGCAGGGGTTTCCCGAAGAAATAGACCCCCGCCACAAAGACCAGACCCACCGCCAGCATCAGAACAATCAGCTGCACAAACAGACGGACAAACAAACGGATGCTTTCTGTAAAATATCTCGACAGGCGCGGCAGGGCCGCATTCCCGAGAGCCGAATGAATCATCGTATAAACCACCAGCAGCATCGACAGAGCGGTAAAATACCCGACGGCCTCCCGACCGAGTGTTTTATCCATCACCAAACGAGGAATATTCTGTGATATATTCATGACAGCCGCTACCACTGCCAGAGGAGCGGCATATTTGAAAAGACTCCAAATCTGAGGCCACTGCCAGCAAGGCCGATATCCAACAAATCCTTCCGGATGATGCGCCGAAAGAACCCGTGCGGAGACCGGCATATCATAAAAACACAGCACACTCAGGCGGGCGAGAATAATCCCGCCGATTGCCAGCAGAAGATTGCGGGTCGGCCAAAACAGCAGCAGGAACAAAAGCAGGGCGAGAATACCTTCTGCAACCTGAGAACCAGTCGCCAGATTCAGCCGCTCATATTTTTGAAAATTGGACAGAAAATAGGCCCGGATTTCCGCTACGGCCTGACTGATTCCCATAAAGCTGATAACCAAAGCCGTCTGGCCGGGATAAAAAACAAATCCGATGACGGCTGAAATCACAACGGATGCCAGCGAGGCCAAAAGCCGTACCGCTATGTAATGGCCGGTTTGATAGGCATTTCGTACATCCGTAATATTGACCGTGCACAGCTTCAGACTGAAAAACGTGGCTACCGGAAGCGTAACGGCCTGACCGATTCCCCAAAGTCCTACCGTTTCGACCGGAGACGTCTTCGCCAATATGGTCAGAAGCAGATAGCCGCACAATGCATAAAAGGAGTTTCCTGCAAAAGCCCATAAAAAATTAATTTTCAGGGACGGACGATGCATAAACTCCGGTGCTAAGGTTTTTGAATTGCCGCATTGGCTGCCCGAATGGCTTGTTGATAGTCCGCCCGGCTCCCCTCCAGAAGTTTTTCGGAAGAGGGAATATCCTCATCCACCAGCTGAGGAATCCGATAAATCCAATACCCATGGGCCCGCTGTGCCGACTTGATCAGATGACCCGTCAATTCAGAACTTTTATAAGCCCGCAGCAAATACCCCGCCGCATAGAGCCCTCGAATATTATATTTCTGAAAATATGCGTCCAGATCATTCGGAATCCGGTCAGCACCCCAGGGAACGGTAAAATAACCGTATGTATCCGTCGTAAAAGAAATAACGGGATAGGAATCCTCACAAAGCCCCCTCATCAGCGCCTGCAGAACCCAATTTGTCTCCGTAAGGGCTGGATATACGCCAAAGAGCAGTTTCGGATTCACCGCGTGGATATTCTTCCTCAGCTCAGAGGCCTTCGCCTGAACCTCTGAACTTAGATAGGCAAAATAAGCTTCAAGCAAACCTCTTTGAGAAAGCCATTGCTTCCGTGCTTTCTTTTCAACGGGGGGAAGTGTCGAACCGGTGTATCCCTGCGTAAAAAGAAAAGAAGAAAAACAGGAATCACAAAAACAGGTGTCGTAGGAATACTGCTTGCGGTCCGCTTCCTCCTCCTCTGTCCGGTACTGCTCCATATCAATGAAAAATCCATCAAAAGCCAAAGAGGGCGATTCAACGGAAACCTTGGCAAGCCGATTTGCCATATCCGCAGTCAGATACTGTCTCCATAACTTCGAATCCAGCGGACAAGGGAAAATCCCCTCTGTCCCATCTGCAAAAACAACTTTGCGGCAAGCGTTATCCGCCGGCGGCTGCCATGGATAAAAAGCAAAGATGTGAAGACCGGACTGATTGCAAAGCCGAAACCATTCACGATAATAATTCAAGTGTTTGGGGGTTTCCGCAAAAGAGCAGCCGTAAACAATCACAGTATTCAGACCGAGAGTCTTGGCCAGATTTACATAACGGGGTATCTTTGAAAGATTTCCTTGGGTTGACGACATAAAACCCCCGCGGATACCCTCCTTGAGAATCCAATCCGTTGGCTCCTTTTCTTCCTCCAACAAAAGAGTTCCTGCACCGTTTCCGACGGAAGATGTCTGTTGGGAAGAACTGGTATTAGAAGCGGCTGCTGCAGAAGTGTCATTTTTCTTACCGGCACCGCCGGCCGAAGAGGAAGAACCAGAAGAAGATGAAGAAGAAGAAGAAGAAGAAGATGATGATGATGATGAGACGGAAGAACTCGAACCGCCTGAGCTGTGTAAATCATCATCATCGGCGGCGGATGCCGCAAGGGCATAAGCCGAACCCTCGAGAACCTGAGTGCCCTCCGGCGAACGGATATAAAAAACATCCGATTCACTTTCGCTCCGGCCCAAAAGGGGCTCAACCGTATCCGAAACATCTGCCGCAAAAACAGGAGTTTCGGGAGTGAATTCCTCTGCAGAATCCATTGAAAGCGGCAAGGCAGTCGGAGCTGCAGAAAAAGTCGGCCGTTCAGCCGCTACCGCCGGCTCAGACATCGCAGTTTCCGGATAAAACAAAACCACCCCGGCATAGCCTACAAAAATCGCTGCCGCCAAAATGGCAGCCATATCAATCATTTTATAAGTCTTCATATCGGCCTCGTTTCAAACATTGTGCCGCAAATGTTTCCACACTTTAAATGATACGTAATATTCCCCCCTCGCGGCACACTGGCCAAATCATAAATCCGTAGAAATACCGAGTCCGATAATATCTCTCGCGGCTTATCCGTCCTTCTTCTCACGCCTTGACGATTTTGCTGCGGCCGGATTTGACGGCGGCGGTAGCGTTGCGGGTATCCACTACCAGCTTGGCATGTTTGACAATCCAGGCGTAATCATAGCAGCTGTGGTTGGTGGAAATCAGCACGCAGTCGTAGGAACGAAGCATCGCCGCCGACAGCGGCCGGCTGGTCATCTTCAAATCATATTCCCGCATCTTGTGGGTTTTCGGCACATACGGGTCGTTATAGTCCACTTTCGCCCCCCGCTCCTGAAGCAGCTCAATCAGCTCCAGCGACGGCGATTCCCGCACATCATCGATATCCGGCTTGTAAGCCAGCCCGAGCACGAGGACTTTGGAGCCCTTCAAGCTCTTCTTCCGCTCATTGAGTGCCTCCATTACCTTGTGAACCACATAATGGGGCATACTCGTGTTAATCTCGCCGGCCAGCTCGATAAACCGCGTGGCCATTCCGTATTGCCGGGCCTTCCAGGTCAGATAGAACGGGTCAATCGGGATGCAGTGGCCGCCCAGCCCGGGCCCGGGATAAAACGGATGATAGCCGAAGGGTTTGGTGCTGGCCGCCCGTATGACCTCCCAGACGTCAATGCCCATCCGGTCGAAAACCATCTTCAGTTCGTTGACCATCGCAATATTGATGCACCGATAGACATTTTCGAGAATCTTGGTTGCCTCCGCCGCCTCCACCGAGGAAACCGGCACCATTTTCTGGATAGCCAGCGAGTACAATTGATGCGCCAGCTGCCGGCATTTGGGGGTCAAACCGCCGACTACTTTGGGAATCGTGCGAGTGGTATACTGTTTATTGCCCGGGTCCTCGCGTTCCGGCGAAAAGGCCAGATAAAAATCCTTGCCGGCTTTCAGACCCGTTGCCTCCAGAATCGGCTTCATCAGTTCCCGTGTGGTGCCCGGATAGGTCGTGCTTTCCAGAGAAATCAGATGGCCTTTTCGCAGATATTTGGCAATGGTGCGGCAGCTGCCTTCGACATACTGCATATCCGGTTCACGATTGGGCGTCAGCGGCGTCGGCACGCAAATCAGGACCGCATCGGCCTTGCGAATCTGGGACATATCGGATGTGGCAGTGAACTTTCCGCTTTTGACCATCTTGCGGACGACTTCATGGGGTACATTCTTGATGATGCTTCGGCCGGAATTGAGAATCTTGACTTTTTTTTCATCAATATCAAAACCGAGCACCTTCACGCCCGACAAAGCAAATTCCCGGGCCAGCGGCAGCCCCACATAGCCCAAGCCGAGAACTCCCACCACAACCTTTTTACTCGCAATCTTTTTCTCCAGACTGTCCATAGTCATCTTTCCTTATCATTTATTTTTCCAGACGCCACTGCGGGTCATACGGATTGCCGCAGCGGAGCCATTGGTTTGCCAACACAGAAAAATCGGACAGACCCACAAAACAGTCCCCATCCAAATCCGCCGTCAGAGAGCTTTCGCATTGAAAAATCGTAAAAGCTGCATCGCTTGTGTCCGTTATCAACGAATCAGCCGAATCACCGATGCGAATCAAACATGCCGTTGAATCCAAATGCGGCAGGGGCTGCCACAGATATTCACCCGTATTAAGAACACCGGGAGTAATCAGGTTCCAGGTGCTGCCGTTATCCGCTGAATAGACAATCCGGATGTACGCAGGCGAAGGCCCTTCGGTCTGCCAGCGTATCGGGGCCTCTGTGCCCGCCAAAAACATTTCTCCGCCGTTTGGAGAAAGAATGGTCAGAACAGTCGGCACGGGCACATCGGCATAAAAAAGGTCATCTCCGCTTCGCCAAATTATTCGACTGCCCCAGACCACCGGACGCAGTTGAAGACCCGATCGCGTATCCACCTCCAGAAAAGCCCCTGTCGCCAGATTGCACGCATAGATATCCGCGTTAGAGGTGCCGTTTCGATAATCCTCCCAGACCACCATAGAACCCTGAATAACCGGCAGAATCTGGTCGCCGGCCGCCTGGCAAACTGCAAATTCCGGTCCATCCGGAAGGCGGCGGGCATACACATCCACACCGGTTGTATTTTTGTTCCGCTCCTTCTGCCAGACAACAAGTCCGCCGCTGACAGACGGACGAAACTGCACGGCGGAATGCGTACAGACGGCCGTTTCCTGGCCGGACTGAAGATGTTTGGCGTAAATATCCCAGTTGCCTTCGTTCCGCAAGTCCACCCAGGCCACCCACATCCCGTCAATCACGGGGTATCCTTCAAAGGCCGGACCGTTGGAAATCACAAATTCCACGCCGGTCTCCAGATTGTATCCATATACATCCCAATTTCCGGCCCGATAGTCCTGCCAGACCACAATGGAACCGCTCACACGGGGATTCATCTGAGCAGCGCTGCTGGTGCAAATCGCAAACTCCTGACGAGTTCGCAAATCAAAACCATAAATGTCATAATTGCCGCTGCGCATATCCTGCCAGACGACGATAGGGCCGCTGACGGAGGGCGATGCCTGTTCCTGAGGAGCCGTGCAAATCACCAGTTCATTGGGCTCAGAAAAACTGTAGCCGTAAAGATTGGCATTCACACTGCCGTCTCTAAAATCCTGCCAGACCGCCGCAGCTCCGTCAAAAGCCGGATAATCCTGAATTCCCCCGGCTGTACACAAAGGAAATCTTGTCAAGTCCGCCGCTGCCGATCCTGCCAACATTCCAATCCCCATCACCGCCGTCCAAAACCGCTTCATCACGACCTCCTTTCTTGATTAAATCCTTCCTAAAAGCCCTTCGTGATCAGCCAAACAACATCTTTAACAAATCACCGGGGCATTACACACCCTGCTGGAGAAACCTTCAGCTGTAAAACGCAAGAATGGTCTGGACAACATACTCTTTCATCTCATCCGTCAGTTCCGGATAAATCGGCAAAGCCAGAACCTCTTTGGCGGCCTTTTCGGCCTCCGGGCAGTCCCCTTCTTTGCCGCCCAGATAGGCAAAGCATTCCTGCAGATGCAGCGGAACCGGATAATAAATCTCGCAGCCGATCTGCTTTTCCTTCAGATAAGCAACCAGCTCATCCCGCCGCGGCACGCGGATGACATACTGATTGAAAATGGAAACACAATCCTTTGAAATGACCGGCGTGCGGACGGGGCTCCCTTCAAATCGCCTGGTGTAATAAGCCGCATTCATCCGCCGGGCCTGCGACCACTGGTCCAGATACGGCAGCTTGACCAGCAGGGCCGCCGCCTGAATCGGGTCCAGCCGAAAATTGCCGCCGATGTATTTGTGGTAATATTTGGGCTGGCTGCCGTGATTGCGCAGAATCATCAGCCGCTGATACAGGGCCTGGTCATTGGTGACAACCATTCCGCCGTCGCCGATGCCGCCCAGATTCTTGCTCGGGAAGAAGGAAAAACAGCCGCAGGTACCGAGACTGCCCGCCCGCCGTCCCTTATAGGTTGCGGAAATTGCCTGAGCGGCATCTTCAATCACCGCCAGCGAAGCCCGGCCGGCAATCCGCAGAATCGGGTCCATATCCGCCATCTGTCCAAACAGATGCACCGGCATAACGGCCTTGGTGCGGGAGGTAATCGCCCGCTCAATCAGGGCCGGGTTGATGTTGAAGGTAACCGGGTCGATATCAACAAAAACGGGTCTGGCGCCGACCCGGGCGATGCAGCCGGCCGTTGCAAAAAAGGTAAAGGGAGTGGTGATGACCTCATCCCCCGGACCGATTTCCAGACTCATCAGACTGTTTAAGATGGCATCCGTGCCGCTGGAAACCCCCACGGCATAGCGGCAGCCGCACAGCTGCGCAATTTCTTTTTCGAGCTGCTCGACCTTCGGTCCGCCGATGCAGACCTGCGAATCGAGCACTTCGTTAATCTGAGCCAGCACCTGCCGGCGAATCATTTGGTACTGGGCTTTTAAATCCAGCAAAGGAACCTGCATGTTCACCTCAATTTCTTCATTTTACAGTTTGAAATCCCGATACGGCCTTCGCCCGACGGACAGTTCCGGCGGCAGCGGCGAATTCTCATCCAAATCCAGACACCGCAGCCGGCCGGGTTCCACTTCCCGATACCGATAGCCGCTTTCCGGACAGACCAGAATACCCTCCGCATTGGGCTTTCGCAAGAGATGACCGTGGCGGCTCATCCACCCTTTCAGGCGGGCGGGAACACCTGCCACGAAGCCGTAATCGGGAACATCTTTCGTGACGACTGCACCGGCCGCAATAAAAGCGTATCGTCCGAGCGTGACGCCGCAGACAATGGTTGCATTGGCGCCGACGGTTGCCCCGCGGCGAATCAGCGTCTTCTCATACAGTCCGTGCCGAAGCACCTGAGAACGCGGATTGGAAACATTGGTCAGCACGCAGCTGGGACCCAAAAAGACGTCGTCCTCCAGCGTCACTCCTTCGTACACGGAGACATTGTTCTGAATTTTGACGCGATTGCCGATGACGGCGCCGGAGGCCACAAAGACATTCTGGCCGAGGATACATTCTGACCCGATCACAGCCCCTCGGCAGATATGGCAAAAATGCCAGATTTTTGTGCCTGCTCCGATAGTGCAGGGCTCATCCACCACGGCCGTCGGATGCACAAAATAAGGTTTTGCCGGTTCGTTCATAGATTGAATCAATCGGCCTTCAGCCGGATCAGCATCGGGTGATAATCGCCTTTGCAGCCGGTGGGCTGACTGTGGCGAATGGTATAAACCATCTCCAGCGAGGGCATCACCTCCTGCCAGCCGAATCCTTCGCCGGCCAGGATTTTTCGGTAGCTTTCCGTATGCAGGTCGGTAAAGCCGCCGGAGAACTCCACTTCTCCGCCGTCCACACGAATGGACCGAAAGGTCGCCGCTTTGCCCGGCACCCATTCAAAAGGCAGGTCGTTTCGATTCACGGACAAAAACCACCGTACCCGGGCCCGCTCCAGCTCCAGATAGCCGGCAGCCCGCTGCGGCTCATACAAATGCACCGTATTGGTCTTGACCGTCCCGAAAATCCAGGCGAGCATGTCAAAAAAATGAATGCCGATGTTGGCGGCGATGCCGCCGGACTTGCTTTCATCGCCTTTCCAGGAGACCAGATACCATTGCCCGCGGGCGGTAATGTAGGTCACCTCCACATCATAGATTTTGCCGGGCGGGCCCTGTTCGACCTGTTCTTTGAGCCGGCGGATGGCCGGATGAAGCCGCAGCTGCATAATGGTATGAATGCGGCGGCCTGACTCTTTTTCCAGTTCCCCCAGGGCAACAGCGTTCCACGGATTAATCACCAGCGGCTTTTCGCAAATCGCATCCGCCCCAATCCGCAGGGCAAACCGCACATGGGCGTCGTGCAGATAATTCGGTGAGCAGATGGAAACATAGTGGACCCCTTCCCCTTTGCGGCGCAGTTTTTCCAGATGGCGGTCAAACCGTTCGAACTCCGTAAAGAAACGGGCATCGGGGAAGTAGGAATCGAGCACCCCTGCTGAATCGCTGCGGTCCAGAGCCGCCACCAGCGTGTTGCCGGTATCCCGAATGGCCTGCAAATGCCGCGGTGCGATATATCCGCAGGCGCCGATCAGAGCAAAAGATTTGGCTGTCATCGGTTGGTTATCCTCGTGCAAACTGCAATTGATTCCGGTGGGTTCGATACCAGTCAATCGCCGCCTTCAGACCGGTCCGGAGGTCTGTGCGGGCGCGAAAGCCGAATTCCTTTTCCGCCCGACTTGTATCCAGACAGCGGCGGGGCTGACCGTCGGGCTGAGAGAAATCCCATCGGATTTCTCCGTCAAACCCCGTCAGCTCAGCTATCGTTTCCGCCAGGGCCCGAATGGTGATTTCCCGGCCCGTGCCCAGATTGACGGGGTCGGGCTTGTCATAGAACTCTGTCGCCAGCAGGATGCCCTCGGCGGCATCGGCCGCATAGAGAAACTCCCGCGAGACCTGTCCGGTTCCCCAGCACTCAATCCAATCCCGGCCTTCCTCGACGGCATCCACACACTTTTTAATCAGGGCCGGAATCACATGGCTGGTTTGCGGGTCAAAATTATCGCCGGGGCCGTAGAGATTCACCGGCAGCAGATAAATCGAATGAAAGCCGTATTCCTGCCGATAGGCCTGCGACTGGACCAGAAGCATCTTTTTGGCCAGACCGTAGGGGGCGTTGGTCTCCTCCGGATAGCCGTTCCACAAATCATCTTCCTTAAACGGCACAGGCGTAAACTTCGGATAAGCGCAAATCGTGCCGACAGCGACGAACTTTTCGACCCCGTGCAGCCGGGCCTGCTCCATCAGCTGGACACCCATCATCAGATTTTCATAAAAGAAACGCCCCGGGTGCCTGCGGTTGGCGCCGATGCCGCCGACCACCGCCGCCAGATGAATCACCACATCCGGCTTCATCTGCTCAAGCATCCGCACCACATCGTCCATCCGCACCAGATTGTACTGGGCGCTTCGGGGCACCAGAATCTGCCGGCAGCCCCGCTGCTGAAGGCCCTGCACGACATAGCGGCCCAGAAAGCCCGCTCCGCCGGTGACAACTACCCGCTTGGTTTCAAAGAATCCGCTCATCGCCGATTGTTTTTGTGGTCTTTGAGCATCTTTTCTTCTTCCGCCAGTTTTAAGTCCGCCTCCGTCATCATTCGAGCCAGCTGTTTGAAGGTCACTTTCGGCTTCCAGCCGAGTTGGGCACGGGCCTTGGAGGCGTCGCCCTGCAGGACATCCACCTCCGTCGGGCGGAAATACCGCGGATCAATTTCAACATACTGATGCCAGTCCAAATCGAGATAGCCGAAGACTTCATCCAGAAATTCGCGAACGGAGTGCGATTCCCCCGTCGCCACCACGTAATCGTCCGGCTGGTCCTGCTGAAGCATTCGCCACATCGCCTCGACATAATCGCCGGCAAATCCCCAGTCTCGTCTGGCATCCAGATTCCCCAGATACAGTTTGTCCTGCAGGCCCATTTTGATTCGTCCGGCCGCCCGCGTGATTTTGCGGGTCACAAACGTTTCACCCCGACGCGGAGATTCATGGTTAAACAGAATCCCGTTGCAGGTAAAAAGCCCATAGGCCTCCCGATAATTGACCGTCTGCCAGAAAGCATACACCTTGGCACAGGCATAGGGACTTCGGGGATAAAACGGCGTCTTTTCCGTCTGGGGGATCTCCGCAACCTTGCCGTACATTTCGCTGCTGGAGGCCTGATAAAACCGCGGCGGCTTCTTCATCATCCGCAGCGCCTCCAAAAGCCGAAGAGTCCCCAGCGCATCGACATTAACCGTGTAAATCGGCTGGTCAAAACTGACCCGAACATGACTTTGGGCCCCCAGATTGTACACCTCATCGGGCTGAATCTCGTTGAGGATGGTAGACAGATTGCCCCCATCGGTCAGGTCGCCGTAAATCAGTTTCAGCGGCGGCTGATGGTGCGGGTCCTGGTACAAATGGTCGATGCGTTCCGTGCTGAAGGAGGAACTGCGCCGCACAATACCGTACACCTCATAGCCCTTTTCCAGCAGCAGTTCCGTCAGATAAGACCCATCCTGTCCGGTAATTCCGGTAATGAGCGCTTTTTTCTTTCTCATACGGCCTCCCTGCGCATCCACTGAACAAAACGGGCTAATCCCTCTTTAAGAGACGTTTTGGGACAATATCCGAGGTCCTCCGCAGCTTTCCGAATATCCGCACAGGTGCGAATCACATCGCCCGGCTGAGGCGGCAGAAAGCGACGCTCAGCCCGTTTGTTCAGTGCCTCCTCCAGAGCGGAAACCAAATCATCCAGCCGAACCGGGCAGGAATCCCCAAGATTGTAAACGGCAAAGCCGCGGCAGGCCTTCAGGGCCGAAACCGTCCCGTCAATAATATCATCAATATACGTAAAATCCCTCTCGGCGGAACCATCTCCATAAATCGGAACCGGCCTGCCGGCCTCAATCAGCCGGGCAAACTTATGAATCGCCAGGTCCGGGCGCTGTCGAGGGCCGTACACGGTGAAGAACCGAAGACAGAAGATATGCATTCCGTATAAATGATGATACGTCCGACACAGCATTTCCCCCGCCTTTTTGGTGGCGGCATAAGGAGAAACCGGTTCATTAACCGGGTCATCTTCGGAAAAAGGAATCCGGCTGCTGTTGCCGTACACACTCGAACTGGATGCGAACAGCACCATGCGAATCTTGTTTTTCCGGGCCGTCTCGAGTACGGCCGCCGTGCCCCGCACATTCACATCGGCATAGCCCAGGGGGTCTTCGATGGAGGGCCGCACGCCTGCCTTGGCCGCCAGATGAACTACGGCATCCGAACCGTCCGCCGCTGCTTCCAGAAAGGCCGCATCTCGAATATCGCCTTCTTTCAGCTCAAACCGTTTCGATTTCAAAAGGTCAGCCAGATTTCTTCGTTTGACCGCCGGTTCATAAAACGGATCAAAGTTATCCACGCCAACTACGGAATACCCTTCCGCAATCAGCCGCTGACACAAATGCGACCCGATAAATCCGGCCGCCCCTGTTACGAGAACCCTCATCTTCCCTCCGGCATCTGCCGCACGACTGAACGGCCGATGCTGTAATATTCAATTCCCTGTTTCTGAACAAACGAAGGGCTGTAAAGATTGCGCCCGTCGAAAATCACCGGTTTTTTCAGCCGACGGGCGATCTGGTCAAAATCCGGCGTTCGAAACTCCTGCCAGTCCGTGAAAATCACCAGTCCATCCGCTCCATCCAGTACTTCGTAGGCATTCCCCAGACGCTGAATTCGACCGTCCAGATCCGGACAAACCGCCTCCGGGTCGTACGCGGCAATCTGCATGCCCGCTTCCAAAAACCGCTGAATGCAGAAAACCGCCGGGGATTCCCGCGTATCATCCGTACGCGCCTTGAACGACAATCCCCAGACCCCCAGTCGAACATCCCTCCGCCCCTGATAATACCGGAGCACTTTGTCGGCAAACCGCTGCTGCTGACGGAGATTAACCTGCTGAACGGCCTCGGCAATCGTCATCGGCACCCCTTTTTGGCGGCCCATATAAATCAGTGCCCGAACATCTTTGGGAAAACAGCTGCCGCCGAATCCAACTCCCGGAAACAGAAAGGCCGGACCGATTCGGCTGTCGCTGCCGATGCCCGCCCGCACCTGCTCAATATCGGCTCCATATTCTTCACACAAGGCGCTCAGTTCATTCATAAAGGAGATTCGAGAGGCCAGCATTACATTCGCGGCATACTTGGTCATCTCCGCGCTGGCCGGGTCCATAAAGAAAATCCGGCTGCTTTTGCGCATAAAGGGGGCATACAAATGCTTCATCCATTCCATCACAGCCGGGTTGGTTGTGCCGATAATGACACGGTCGGGTTTGAGAAAATCTTCGACCGCCGAACCTTCCTTGAGGAACTCTGGGTTGCTCACATAATCAAAAGGCACCTGCGTTTTGGAGGCAATCAGTTCACTGACAACCTTATGGGTGCCGACCGGCACGGTGCTCTTGACCACAATAATCCGATATTCCTTCATCCACTTGGCAATCTCTTCGGCCACAGCGAGCACCGCGGAAATATCCGCCGAGCCGTCCGGCGCACTGGGAGTGCCGACGCCGAGGATAAGAATGAGGGATTGCTCAACCCCTTCCTTTAAGTCTGTCGTAAAGGTCAGTCGGCCGCCCTTTTCATTTCGTCGAACAATCTCTTCCAACCCAGGTTCATAAATCGGAATAATTCCTTTCTTGAGATTATCTATCTTCTTTTTGTCTTTGTCGATACAAATGACATGGTTTCCGCCGTCCGCCAGACAAGCCGCCGCCACAAGACCTACATACCCTACGCCGACAACAGAAACCTTCATAACCCTAAGTCCTTTTTATAAAGATAATTAAGAATTATTTTCGCCTGGAAAGCCCCTTGAATCTACACTCCGTCCCTGTCGGCTGCAAACCAAAAGCCGATAGGACTTAAAACATTCTAAATAAAGTGCTTACGTAACGGCAAATCCGTTTTCCCGCTTATGTCTTCAGCCGAGAAAAAACGGATTTCTTCGCAATCGAAAGACAATATAAATATCGGTCTATCCTGAACATCGAGTTAAAAACGTCCTAAAAATCCGTATGTTTTTTCTATTCCTCCCGGAAAGTACAATAGGTCCGGTCGTTTTCCCAGACTGTAATCTGAAACAATCTATTTTCCCCAAATTTCCCCTTTAAACACTTCCAGGCATAAGAAGCAATATTTTCGACCGTCGGATTTATACGAGAAAAATGAGGCACATCTGCATTCAGATTTTTATGGTCCACAATGGATAGAAAATGCTCTTGAATGACTTTTTCAAAACCGGCAATCCAGCCGTGCGGTTCCGGCTCCTCAGAAACCTGCACCGTCACCTCCAGAATATAGTTGTGTCCGTGTCCGGCCGGATTGGCACACTTGCCGAAGCGATGAAAGTTTTCTTCAGGACTGAACGCATCGTTCCATAAACGATGCATCGCCGCAAATTCAAATCGTTCACTGTACGTCCGCATCGGGCTTTTCTCCCTCCGGATGGAAATGGTACGAAATGGATTCAGCGCAAGCTCCAGTCGAGATATCTGAGCTGTTTCAAAAAAGGGCTGCAGACGCTCGGCGCTGTCCCAGAGCCAGCTGAACAAATCTCGCAGACTTACCCCCTGTCCCTGCTGAAAACGGCTCCGGATATTCCGCTCAAAAATCGGCACCGCCGCCCGGCGCACGGCGCTGTCAATCTCCGATACATTGACCACAAAGCCGGTCCGGTCATCCACAGGACCTTTCAGGGCGGCCGTTAAACACAGATAGACAGCCAAACCGTCACCGCAGGGCCTGGACGCATAGGAATTAAACCCTGCTTCGGAGGCCGGTCCAAACGGATTGACAGAAAATCGCACTTGCCGACAGAGTGTATGCATAGGGTCAGGTTCGGTTGGTATGCATCAACGTAAGCACTTCCGCACGACTGCGCGGGTCGCGTTTGAAGATGCCGCGAAGGGAGCTGGTTACCATGACCGCGCCGGGCTTCTGGATGCCGCGGATGGTCATGCAGCTGTGGCTGGCCTCCAGGACTACCGCCACGCCGATGGGTTCAAGATTTTTCATCAGGAAATCCGCAATCTGGTCCGTCAGACGCTCCTGGACCTGAAGCCGCCGTGCGAAGGTATCCACAATCCGTGCCAGCTTGCTGACGCCTAACACCCGACCGGCAGGCAGATAGGCCACATGGGCCTTGCCGATAAACGGCATCAGATGGTGTTCACAGATGCTGTAAAAAGGAATCTCCCGCAGCAGAACAATTTCATCGTACTGTTCGTGAAAGATGCTTTTCAGATGATCCGCGGCATTCTGCCGCATCCCCGCCAGCAGTTCCGCATACATCCGGGCGACCCGCTGCGGCGTGGCCTTCAGCCCTTCCCGCTCCGGGTCCTCTCCCACCGCCAGAAGAATCTCCCGCACAGCCTTTTCAATCCGTTCCGTATCCACGTCCAGGTTCGGAATCCTCTCAGAAGCTTCGCCCATATGCGCCCTGCACCTCCACCGTCAGCTGAGTTTGAACGGGGGCATCCGCCTGCGTCTGAGCAATCGGCATTTGCCGCTGCTGAACGGCACAGCCGCATTGACAACCTGCTGCCAGGAAAAGCATACCCGCCGCACACAACAACAGAATTGCTTTCATAGCCGCCTCTTTCAGAAAACCGAATTCATTGCAAACGTCGTCAGCAGCCGCACACCGAATCCGATGGAGCCGGGTGCATCTTTTTCACCGGCTCCCCAGACGCCCACGCCGGCAATATCCAGATGCGCCCAGCGGGCCTTGCCGACGAATTGGCTCAAAAACGCTGCCGCCGTGCAGGCGCCGGCCCACTTGCCGCCGACATTTTTCAAATCCGCAATCTGGCTCTTCATCGCTTCGACGTATTCATCGTCGCACGGAAGCCGCCAGACACGCTCGCCGGTCTTCCTGGAGGCCTTCTCAATCGCCTCCAGCAGGCCGGGGTCATTGCCCATCAGGCCGGCGCGTTTGGTTCCGAGGGCCACTACGCAGGCACCGGTCAGCGTCGCCGTGTCCACAATCGGATTGCAGCCCAGCTTCACCGCATACGCAATGGCATCGCACAAGAGCATCCGCCCTTCCGCATCGGTATTCTGAATCTCGACGGTCTTGCCGCTGTAGGTGGTGACGATGTCGCCGGGCCGGTAGCTGGTTCCGCTGGGCAGATTTTCAGCAGCCGGAATGATGCCGTAAATGACGCGCCGCGGTTTGAGAGCAGCCACAGCGGCCATCGCCGCCAGCACAGCCGCCCCGCCGGACTTGTCAAACTTCATATCGTGCAGCCCCTCGCTGGGTTTTAAGCTGACCCCGCCGCTGTCAAAGGTAATCGCCTTGCCGATAAGGGCCAGCGGGGCGGCCTTGGAAGACGCTGCCGACGGGCTGTACCGCAGGACAATCAGCCGCGGCGGATTGGCCGAGCCCTTTCCAACCGCCAGAATGCCGCCCATCTTTTCGGCGGCCAGTTTCTTTTCATCCAGCACAGTGCATCGCAGCCCGGCGGTTCTGCGAGCCAATTTTTGCGCCTCGGCTGCCAAAGCCGCCGGCGTCATTACATTCGCCGGACGATTCGCAATAGTGCGGGCAAAGTTCTGGGCCTTTCCTAATATGCCGCCGATTCGAATGCCCTGCTGCAGCGGACGAAGACGCCGCTCATCCGGTTCGGCCAGGACCGCCTGCAGAGAAGAAACCGGCGGCTCCGAAGGTTCCGGACTGCGGTATTCGATATAGCGATAGGCACCGAAATAAATCCCTTCGGCAAACGCTTGAGCCAGTTCCTGCGGCGTATGGTTTGCCCAATCGCCCCAGTCCACCGCCGCCGCCAGCGAAGAGACCCTCAAATCGACCGCCGCCGAAGCTGCTGCTGACGCCGCCTTTCGAAGCGTATCCGCATCGGCCTTTTTCTTCTCTCCCAGCCCGACCAGAAGCACACGCTCGGCGCCGAGCTGTCCCCGAGTATATAAAAGGGCCGTCATCTGCGGCTTGCCTTTGAAATCCTTCAGCTCCAGCAGCCGGCTGATTTGTCCCTTGAGCCGCCGATCAACCCGCTGGACCCATCCGCCCAGCGGTTCTTTTTCGAAAACCCCCACCGCCAATACATCCGTGCGAATCTGAAGCGGATCCGCTTTTCGGCATATCACCGCCGTGTCTATGGCCTTTTTCATCGCTGCTTTTTTCTCCACCATTCCTGTTCTGCTTATCGGGATGCAGCCTTGGCGGTCTGCTGCTTGCTCTGCATCCGATACCGCAGCATGCTGTCGATAAACTCGTCAATCTCACCGTCCAGAACGGCCTGCACATTGCCGGTCTGGCAATCCGTCCGATGGTCTTTGACCAGCTGATAGGGCTGGAGGACATAGCTGCGAATCTGATTGCCCCAGGCGATTTGGCCCTTGCTGCTGTACAGTTTGGCCAGTTCCGCATCGCGCTTCTGCTGTTCGAGCATATACAGCCGGCTCTTGAGCATGCGCATCGCTTCGGCACGGTTTTTGTGCTGGCTTCGGTCGTTTTGGCACTGCACAACAATGCCGGTCGGCAGGTGTGTAATCCGGACGGCGGAACTGGTCTTGTTGACGTGCTGGCCGCCGGCTCCGCCCGCCCGATAAGTATCCACGCGAATGTCCTCATCGCGGATTTCGATTTCAAAATCCTCATCCTGCTCCGGAATGACATCCACGGCGGCAAAACTCGTATGCCGCCGGCTGTTGGCGTCAAACGGGCTGATGCGCACCAGGCGGTGAACGCCCGTCTCGCAGGACAGTTTTCCGAAGGCAAACGGCCCGCTCACCAGCAGCGTAATGGAACGAATGCCCGCTTCTTCACCCGGCGTGATATCCATCTCCTTATAGGTGTATCCGGCCCGTTCAAAATACCGTGTGTACATTCGCAGCAGCATACTGGCCCAGTCGCAGCTTTCCGTGCCGCCGGCACCGGCGTGAATGCTGAAAAAGCAGTTCTTGGCGTCATCCGGACCATTCAGCATCCCCGCAATCTCGATTTTGTCGCATTGACGGGACAAGCGAGCCAGGTCCTGTTCAATCGAAGCCAGGGTTTGTGCATCGTTTTCCGCACAGGCCAGCTCAAAGAGTTCCTGCAGGTCGGTTAAGGTCTGCTGGGCCTCCTGAACGGGTTCGACAACCGACTTGACGGCGCTTAATTCGGAGACAACCTGTCGTGCGGTTTCCGGATTGTCCCAAAATCCTACCTGAGACATCCGGCTTTCCAGTTCTTTGCGAAGGGTCATTTTGTTGGGAATGTCAAAGACAGTCCCGAATCTGCTGAATTCGGGCCTCCAGGGCCTCCAACGCCGACTTAATTTCTGCTTTTTCCATAAAACCCTTTCGGGGTTAACCCCATCTGAATCACTCAAAATCCCGGAAAATCAGGACCTTCATTATATCCGATTTTGCAGTTCTTGGCAAGGAATCTTCCGCGGATTTGTGTGTGTCTGCCGGTTGTTCTGATCTTGCGGTTCGGCTATACTTTCCGAATATGGAACTGGCGGAAGCAATTAAAACACACACGCTTCAGCTCGGCTTTGATGCGGTCGGCATTACCACCGCTGAGCCGCTTGACTCGATGCTTCCGGAATATTTCCGCCGCTGGCTGGCGGAGGGCGGTGCGGACGGTCTGGAGTATATGAAACGGCATATCCAAACGCGTTTCGCTCCGGCCCAGCTTCTCGAAGGGGCTCAGTCCGTCATCTGTGCCGCCGTCCACTACAAACCTGCTGACATTTCCTTTGCTCTGGGCTGTGCACAAATCGCCCGCTTTGCCTTATATGATGATTATCATCTGTTTATCAGGGAACAGCTTCAGCAGCTGGCTTGTTTTATCGAAAGTTGTCTGCCGAAGGGCACCCGCTGGACATACAAAATCTGCACTGACAGTGTCCCGCTGGCCGAACGCGCCCTGGCGGCCCGTGCCGGCCTGGGGTTTATCGGGAAAAATCACATGCTCATCCATCCGGTCCTGGGCTGTCAAATCCTGCTGGGAGAATTGGTAACCACCCTGCCGCTGCCGCCGGACGGGCCCGCCCTGTCGGACGGCTGCGGCGGCTGCACCCGCTGTCTGCAGGCCTGTCCCGCCGGTGCCCTCCGGCCCGACGGCTTCTTTCAGACCAATCGATGCATCAGCTTTCTGACTCAATACGCAGGCGATGCGGCCCATCTCCGGACGGGTCGATGGATTTTCGGCTGCGACGAGTGTCTGCTGGTCTGTCCGTATGAACAGAAAGCCCCGCCCTGCCGAACCCCTCCGCCGGGCTTTACGCCGCAACGCGCCGCCCTGCGGCCGGAGGACATTCTTCAATGGAATTCAAGCGACTTTGAGCGGTTTTTCAAGAACTCCTGCGTGGAACGAATCGGCCTGAAAAAACTTCAGCAAAATGCAGCGGCTTGCCTGAAATCCTCAGACAAGCCGACCGGAAACACACGATAAAGCCCTTTGGATTACGGAACCAAAAAGATATCTTTTTCATCAGCGGGCGCTTCGCGGCCTGTATAGGCCTCTACGCCGCGCACGGTGAAAATATCATCCTCCTGATAAAACCGAGAGGCCAGAAATTCCACACTGCCGTCGCAGAAAAGAACATTCTGGCCTCTTTGATTGTGATTGGGACTGAGCAGCTTCTTTAAGTCTTCATTGAGGAGCACTTTTTCATACTCCTCCCGCTGCGTCGTACAATTGATTCGCTTACGGAACGAAACAAAGACCGGGTTCATATCGCTTAAAATGATGCGTCTCTGGCCGTCCTGAGCTTTCTTGTTCGGTCCGCAGCGAAGCATTACGCTGTAGCTGATATTCTGCGGCGAGGGGAAATCCCGCAGGTTGGCCATCGCCGAAGCATTGTATTGGACCGGGCATCCTTCCTGATGACCGGGACAGACAAAATTTTCGCCGCCTACATAGCCCAGCCGCACCAGCTGCCAGATATATCGTGTGCTGGAACGCGGCTGTTCGCTCTGGTCGCCGACCATCCACCAGGGCTGGCCCGGCTGCAGCTGGGCCGAGGCAAACCGTCCGTCATTGTCATCCGCATAGGCCGACAGCGCCCGGCCTATCCGTCCTAAATTCACCGAACAGGCCACCTGTCGGCTGTGATTGCGGACCGCCGAAAGGGCCGGCAGCAAAAGACCGGATATTAAAACCACGGCGGCGGCCATGGCGGCAATTTCAAACGCTAATTTCAGGATATGCGGTTTCGATTCGGAAGAAATTTGAGGTTGGAATGAAGGAGAAAAATCAAAGGTGGGGGTTTTGCGGCTTTCGTGCTCGAGCAGTTCGTCCAGTCGCTCGGCGGGTGAACTCTGCTGCACACGGGCCGCCAGCTTCAGCCGTGCGATTGTGAGGGCGGCCAAGTCATCGGGACATTCCTCGCCATCCAGCAAGTCCAGACCGCTCAGCGATTCATCCAGAAACGCGTACAGCCGCGCTGCTTCAGGATCGGTTTCGATTAAAATACGGCCTCTTTCCAATTCATCTCCATCGCCGCATTGAAAAAAGAAATCCATTACCAGCTGCAACTGCTCAGGAGTTAAATGACTCATAAATGCTTCATGCTCCGTTCGGCGGATTTCCACTTTTTCATAAAATAGACTACCGCAGTGTGAAGCCGGCTTTTCACCGTCCCTATAGGTATACTCAAAATCTCGGCCATGTGTTTGTAGGAAAATTGCTCAAAATATGCCAAAATGAGAATTCCCCTCAGATTTTCCGGCATTTCCGATATAATCTGTCGAACTCGCCGGGCCGTTTCTTCCTCTGAAATCTCGGCCTCCGGCGTGGTCTCATAAGATGTGAGGATATTAACTACCTCATCCAGGGATAAGTCCCCCGCATCAGCAAGGGTCCCCATACTCATCGAGGACTGACGCTGGATTTTGCGCAGGGCATCCTTGGCCTTGTTGGCCGCAATAGTAAACAGCCACGGACGCAGCGGACGTTCGGCATCGAAACTGTCCCGGCTCGAATACAGTTGCAAAAAGGTTTCCTGGAAGATGTCTTCGACGATATCCTGCCGGTTTACAAAGCGTCGAAGAAACGCATAAAGTGGGTTTTTATAACGATTTACGATTTCTTCAAACGCCTTTTCATCTCCCTGTCGATACCGTTGGAGAAGTTCCGCATCTGAAATCGTTTGTTCAGGATTTTTCTTATTCACATTTTCCAATATTCAGGTTCTCCGTTTCCACGAAGAGACCATTATACAGGAATCACAGAAGAAAAGAAACCAAAAAGGCCTACCTTTCAGAAGGCGTATATTCTCCCAAAATGTTACTCTCTTGATAATGTTTTCGCGTTATAAGAAATGTCTTGAAGGAAAAGTTTAATGCTTAAAATGGCGTTTCCCTGCAAACACCATAGCGATTCCGGCTTTGTCGGCGGCCGCAATCACTTCATCATCTTTCTTGGAACCGCCGGGCTGAATGATACAGGCAATTCCCGCTGCAGCTGCATTTTCTACATTATCCGGGAACGGGAAAAAGGCATCCGAACCCATGGCCGCACCCCGGGCATTCTCGCCGGCGTGCTTGATGGCAATAAAGCCGGATTCAACCCGGTTCATCTGTCCGGCACCTACCCCCACCAGCCGCCGGTCTTTGACCAGCGTAATCGTATTGCTCTTGACGTGTTTGGTACACAGCCAGGCAATCCGCAAATCCTCCATCTGTTCTTTGGTCGGCTTGGCTTTGGTCGGAAAGGTCAGACTGTCCGGTTCCCATCCGGCCAAATCCCGCTCCTGAAGCAAAAGCCCCCCGACGACACAGCGGATATCATATTCCCGCACATCCCGTTTCGTCCGGTCAATCGGTCCGGTCTCGAGGAGCCGCACACGCTGGCCCCAGGCCTTGCGGCCTCGAATGATTTCCAGTGCTTCCGGGGAATAAGCGGGGGCTGCAATCACCTCGGCAAAAAATCCGGCGGCCCCGCGGGCCTTCCCGAATCGGTCATATGATTCCATAATCACCGTCGCCAGCTCCTTCTCCACCGGACGGTTCAGGGCGATAATCCCGCCGAAGGCACTGACCACATCGCCCAGATAGGCCTTTTCATAGGCCCGGCAGATATCCTCATCGACCGCACAGCCGCAGGGGTTCATATGCTTGACCACCACGGCGGCGGGCTCGTCAAACTCCTTAACCAGTTCAAACGCCGCATTCGCATCCATCAGATTGTTGAAGCTGATAGGCGTATCGCCCTCCATCAGCCGAGCCGAGCCGATGCTCACCTCCCGACTGTCCGTGAAACGGTAAAACGCGCCGCGCTGGTGGGGATTTTCGCCGTAGCGCAGCTCCTGAGCCCGCACGGCGGCTATGGAGATGCGTTCCGGGAACAACTCCTCCGCCCGCCCCGACAGATACCGGGCTATCGCCGCATCATACGAAGCCGTCAGGGCAAAGGCCGCCCGCGCCAGTTCCTCCCGCAGCGACAGGGGCACTGCTCCCTGATTGTCCCGCATGGCCTCCAGCACGCGGCTGTATTGAGACGGAGAGGTCACAATCGTCACAAAGCGATAATTCTTGGCGGCGGAACGCACCATACTCGGCCCGCCGATGTCAATATTCTCAATCGCCTCCTCGAGCGTGCAGTCCGGACGGGCGGTTGTCTTTTCGAACGGATACAGATTCACGCAGACCAAATCAATCGGCTCAATGCCGTGCTGCTTCATCGCCGCCGCATGATCGGCTTTGTCCCGAAGCCCCAGCAGTGCCCCGTGAATCTTCGGATGCAGCGTCTTGACGCGCCCGTCCATCATCTCCGGAAAGCCCGTGACGGCATCAATCGGAATCACCCGAATCCCCGCATCCTGAAGCGTCCGCGCCGTTCCGCCGGTGCTGATAATCTCAACCCCCATTGCCGCCAGCGCACGCGCAAAATCCGTCAGGCCGCTTTTATCCGAAACACTGAGCAGAGCACGCCGAATCCGTACATTCATCGAAATCATTTCCTCAAAAAATTACGGCGCAGACAAACAGACCACGCGCCCCTCTTCATCCGCCAGATAGATTTGATTGTCTTTCAGATTGACCGCCCCCAGCCGAACCGCCGCGGCATTGAGAGAAAACAGCGGCCGGCCCGTTGTGTTGTTCATCACCACAATCAGGCCCGGCTGAGCAAAGACGTATGCCCGCTCCTGCGATTCGCAAAGCAGCAGCTGACCGTTCGGCACGTTCCAAACTTCCCGCCCGCTGTCCTTCGACACACCGTACAGTCCATTCCGCCCGGCATTCAGATACACCAGACGCTGCCCGACGATGGGGGGCTGTCGAATCTTTTCGCCCGCAAAAAACGGCATTGACCACATCAGACGGCCCGTTGCCGCATTGATTTTATACAGCTTGGTATCCTCCCCGCCTGCATAAATCGCCCCTGAATCCAGCACAAGGGCGGCAGTAATCGCTCCGGAACAATTATACTGCCACAGCTTAACCGGCTCATCCGTCTTCATCGCCGTGACCGCCCCGCCGGCCGCTGCAAAAAACACCTGCTCGTTTGTTGCCAGAACAGATGTAATAATCGAATCATCCTCCGCCGTTGCACTGAACAGTTTGACATAATCGCCGTCTTTCTGCAGCTGGTAGGCATGAACGCGCCGATCCACGCCGGCCACATACATAAACCGGTCATTCTTGGCCAAACAGACGCCCCGGCCGGCCGCCGCCTCTCCGAGGTCCTGTTTTCGAACAACCGTCCCGCCGGCAGGGTCCAGCACCACCAGCCGGCTGCCGAACAGAAAATACAGACGGTTATCCAGAAACAGCGGCTCCACCATCGGCAGGCGCTCCTCCGCCACCTGCATCTGAAAACACTCCGTACCGTCCTGACGATTTCGACAGAACAGATAATTGCGATTGGTCAGAACAATCAGATACGAATCCAAAACAAATACCCGCTCCACTTTTTCGGACACCCCGGTTTTTACCGGCAGCTGAATCTGCCAGCTCGATTTCAGCCCGGTCTCCGAGAGCAGACGCGGTGAAATCAGCGGTTCCGCCGACTCCGCCCGCACCCCGGCCGCCGTCATCCAAAACAATACAAAGGTCCCTGTCAGCAAAAGTCGACGGGACTTCCATACTCCGAAAATAGTCATCGATTACTCCTCTCGCGTTTCATCCAACTGCACATAATCCGCCAGGTCAATGCCGTGCTCCTGCTCAAACTGGCGCAGCTGCCGGATTCGTTCGATGTCATCCTGAATCCGGTTAACCAGCTTGAAAATATAGGGTTTTCCCTCCAGCCGGTTCTGCAAATCCTCCAGCATCGGCTCCCAATCGCCACCGTACAACTGGGCTTTCAGAATCACCAGCATCCGGTGCTCCTGGCTCAAATGCCGGACGAACTCTTCCACCGATAAAGAGCTCGCTTTGTCCGGTTTTTTCCGCTGCTTTCCCGACATAGGCACTCCCGGTTTTCCGAGAGAAACATCGTACCGTTTGCCCCCCCGAAAAGCAATCGAAAACCCCCGTGTTTACGAGGGAGATTCGGCCAGGGTTGTTTCGATGCCGGCTAATTGAGCCATCCGCACAATCAGCCGGGAACGGCGAACATCAACCTGCCCCCGCTGGGTGCGGATATACTCCTTTCCTACCAGTACGGATTGGGCATCGGAAATGAGCTGCTGAACCTGGGAGGGCTCCATCCCCTCAAAGGTCATCGCATCATACGCCAGCACGGTCACATGGTTTTCCGTCACGCGGACAAACCCGCCCTCGATAATATAAAAGGCATCGGGCCGATCCAATATCTGTCGAACCTCCAGAATCCCCAGCGTCAGTTTGGCCAGCATCGGGCAGTGATTGCGCAGAATCCCGCGCTGGCCGTCATGAGCCGGCACAACCAGCGAGCCGGCGCGGCAGTCCAGCAGTTTGGCCCTGGGCGTCAGCAGAATCACCCGAAATAATCCGTGCGTCAGTTCCACCATACTGCGGCCTTCATTTTACGCTTTCGCGGCCTTTTCCTGGGCCTCTTCCACCGCTCCGATGTACAAAAAGGCCTGCTCGGGCAGGTGGTCCCAGCGGCCTTCACAGATTTCCCGGCAGCTGCGGACGGTATCGGCGGTGCTCACATACTTGCCCTCCAGGCCGGTAAACTGACGGGTCACGATAAACGGCTGAGAGAAGAACCGCTCCAGACGCCGCGCCCGGCTGACAATCTGACGGTCTTCACGGCTGAGTTCATCAATCCCCAGAATCGCAATAATATCCTGCAGACTGTGATAGCGCTGGAGGTATTCGAGCACCCGCTGGGCCGTATCGTAATGTTCCTGCCCGACGATGTTCGGGTCGAGGATTCGGCTGGTGCTTTCCAGCGGATCAATCGCCGGATAGATGCCCTTTTCCGTAATGCGACGGGACAAAACTACCGAGGAGTCCAAATGGGTAAATGTCGTCGCCGGCGCCGGGTCGGTCAGGTCATCGGCCGGCACATACACCGCCTGCACGGAGGTAATCGCCCCGTAAGCCGTCGAAGCAATCCGCTCCTGCAGCTGGCCCATCTCGCTGGCCAGCGTCGGCTGATAGCCCACCGCACTCGGAATTCGCCCCAGCAGCGCCGACACCTCCGAGCCGGCCTGCGAAAACCGGAAAATGTTGTCAATAAACAGCAGCGTCTCGCCGCCCATCTCGCAGAGGGCCTCCGCCATCGTCAGGCCCGTCAAAGCCACCCGCAGACGCGCCCCCGGCGGCTCATTCATCTGGCCGAAAACCAGACAGGTGTTGTCCAGCACCGTCGAGTCCGTACTGCCGATGCGGGTCCGCTGCATCTCCAGCCACAGGTCATTGCCTTCACGAGTCCGCTCGCCGACCCCGGCGAACACCGAAAAGCCGCCGTGCTGAGTCGCAATGCGGGCAATCAGTTCCTGAATAATCACGGTCTTGCCGACTCCCGCCCCGCCGAACAGACCTGTCTTGCCGCCGCGAACAAACGGACAGAGCAAATCAATCACCTTGATGCCCGTTTCGAACATCTCCGACTTGGCGGACAGTTCCGTGAATTTGGGGGGCTTGCGGTGAATCGGACGCTTCTGTTTAACCTCAATCGGTCCCTTGCCGTCAATGGGCTCCCCGAGCAGATTAAACACCCGGCCCAGGGTTTCCTTGCCGACCGGCACCTGAAGCGGCCCGCCGGTATCCAGCACTTCCATCCCGCGTCGTAGCCCCATCGTCGAGCCCAGTGCCACCGCCCGCACACGGCCCCCGCCCAGATGCTGCTGCACCTCGCCCACCAGACGAAGCGGCCTGCCTTCAAATGTCCCGCGAACCTCCAGGGCCGAATATATCCCCGGAATCCGCTCCACCGGAAACTCCGCTTCAAACGTGCTTCCGATGATTTGGATGATTCGTCCAATATTTTCCATCGGTTTTGTCTCTGCTTTAGGACTTCATTGCATTCATTCCGCTGACAATATCCAGCAGTTCCGTTGTAATCTGGCCCTGTCGGGCCCGGTTGTATTCTTTCGTCAATTCGGCAATCATTTCATCGGCGTTGTCGCTGGCATTGCGCATCGTGACCACCCGCGACAGATGCTCACTGGCGGCCGCCTCGATGAAACAGCCCAGAATCGAGGTGCGAACAATCATTTCGGAAAGTGTCTGAAAAATCTCCTCGCCGGAGGGGCTCAGCAGAAAATCCTCAAAGTTCTGCTCCCACGGCCAGATAATCGTAGAGCGTGTAGTCAGGTCGTCAATCAAATCCGCCACCGGCAGCACCGTAAGCGTCTGGGCCTTCTGGCTGGCGGGGGAATAAAACCGGTTATAAACAATCCCCAGCCGTCCGATACGCCCCTCCAGATACTCTTTCAAAAAGAAATCACCGATTTCATTGGCCTGAGCGGCAGTGGGCACCTCGGCAAATTCGGTATACACTTTTGCGGGCCTGATTTTCAAATGGTCCAGAAAGCCGAGCACCTTGCGGCCTTTGACGTAAATCTGCAGGGTTCGCCCGAATTTTTTGGCCATTTTCAGATGCGTGTCCAGCAAGCGAAACAAATCATTGTTGTAGGCCCCGCACAGACCCCGGTCGGAACCGATAACCAGCAGCGCCTGCGTTTTGGATGTCGGCGGCCTCATCAGCGGATGGTCCATCGGCTTTTCCGCCGTGAACATCAGATACGCCATCTGAGCCAGGGCATCATAAAACGCCAGTCCCTCCGCCCACTGGTGATAGTACTGCCGATAGCGCACCGCACTGATGGTTTCCATCGTGCCGGTCACCTTCGAAATATTCTGGGCGGCTCTCCGCCGCGCTAAAATTTGACGGGCATGTGCCATAGGCCGACTGCGTTTCCGTCGTCTTTATCCGCCGTATGAAAATTTATAAATCATCTTAAACGTCTGAATGGCTTCTTTGAGCTCCTCGACCTGTGCATCGGTCAGCTGCCCGGTGCGGTCGATGTTGTCAATATACTCCGGCGCCTCCAGCTTCATCCACGTCAGCAGTTCTTCAATGAAATGGCCCACGCGGGAGACTTCAATCTCATCCACGGCTCCGCTGGTTCCGGCCAGAATGCTCACCACCTCCTGACCGACCGTCAGCGGGGCAAACTGCTTCTGCTTGAGAATCTCCACCATCCGGTATCCGCGGTCCAGCTGCCGCTGGGCCGCTTCATCCAGCTCCGTTCCCAGCCGGGCGAAATCCTGCAGTTCGCGAAACGCCGCCAGATCCAGACGCAGTTTCGGAGCGACCTTTTTCATCGCCTGCGGCTGAGCATCACCGCCGACGCGGCTGACGCTGATGCCCACATCAATCGCCGGACGAATCCCCGCCAAAAACAGGTCCCGCTGAAGGTAAATCTGCCCGTCCGTAATCGAAATGATATTCGTGGGAATATAGGCGGACACCTGCCCTTCCTGGGTCTCCACAATCGGCAGGGCCGTCAGCGAGCCGCCGCCCAGCTCCGCCGAGAGCTTGGCGCTGCGTTCCAGAAGCCGGCTGTGCAGATAAAAAATATCCCCCGGATACGCCTCGCGTCCGGGCGGCCGCCGCAGGAGCAGACTCAATTCCCGATAGGCCACCGCATGCTTGCTGAGGTCATCATACACACACAGGGTATGGCCTTTTTTCTCATACATAAAATATTCGGCAATCGCCGTGCCGGTATAGGGGGCGGCATACTGCATCGCCGCACTCTCAGACGCTGAGGCTGTCACGACGACCGTGTAGGCCATCGCGCCGTGCTCCTTGAGCGTGGCCACCACCTCCGCTACGGTCGATTCCTTCTGGCCGATGGCCACATACACACAGATGACTCCCTTGCCCTTCTGATTGATAATCGTGTCGAGGGCAATGGCGGTTTTGCCGGTTTTCCGGTCGCCGATAATCAGTTCGCGCTGGCCCCGCCCGATGGGAATCATCGAATCTACGCTTTTCAGACCCGTGGCCAGCGGCTCCTTAACCGGCTGCCGCTGAGCGATGCCCGGCGCCGGAAACTCCAGAAACCGCCTGCCGGCGGCCTCGATCGGCCCCAGTCCATCCACCGGCTCGCAAAGGGCGTTCACCACACGGCCCAGCAGGGCCTCCCCGACCGGCACCGAGAGCACCCGCCCGGTAGAACGGACGGTCGAACCCTCCTGCACCTTCGTCGGGTCGCCGTAAATCACCGCCCCGACCGTATCCTCTTCCAGGTTAAACGCCTCGCCGATGACGCCGCCTTCGAACTCGAGCATCTCATTGGCCATCACGGAATCCAGCCCGTAAATCCGAGCGATTCCGTCGCCGACTTCCAGCACGGTCCCGACCTGAGAGACCTCAATCTTGGACTGATAGCGGCGGATTTCTTCCTTAATCAGTCCGCTGATTTCCGTCATATCAAACTTCATATTGGCTGCTCACAATCTCCAACTCATTTTGGCGATTCCGGAGCCGACGGTCTCGGCCGATTCTTTCCGTACTCCAGAATCGCATTCACCGTACGGTCCAGAATATTCCTGACCGAATGATCAATCCGCTGGTCGCCTTTCTGAATGATAATCCCGCCGAGAATCTCCGGGTCCACCTTCACCGTCAGTTTCACCTCGGCCTGGACGGCCCGGCGGATTTCCTCTTTCAGCTTCTCCACTTCCGCCTCGCTGGGCTCTTTGGCCAGCGTGACCACCACGCGCTTTCGGTTTCGCACGCTGTCATAGCGGTCTTCGTACCGCCCAGCAATGCCGTTCAAAAACGTCAGCCGGTTTCGCCGCACCAGCACACATAGAAAATCCAGCACCAGCGGGCACACCCGGCCTGCAAAAACCCGGCGAATCATGGCGACCTTTTCGGTCTCGCTCAGATTGGCCGACACCAGCAGGGAAAAAAACTCCGGCTCAGCCCGCAGAACCTTGCCGACTGCCTGCAGGTCGGAGAGCACCTCATCCAGCCGGCCGGTCTCCTCGGCCAGTTCAAAAATCACATCGCTGTAGATTTCATGGACAATATGTCGGGCTGTTTCCGCCATGTTGGGCTCTCCGGCCCGCCGCTGCCGACGGTCTTACGACTGTCCCTGCTCCACTTCCCGGAGCCGTTCAATCGCTTCCTGTATCAGTTTCTGATTGTCGCCCTCATCAAGGACTTTTCCAAAAACCTCCCGGCCCAGTTTCCGGACAATCACCGCCGCCTGCTCCCACAGCTGCCGTTCCGCCTCCGCGCGTTCCCGCTCCAGGTCCGCCTCCATCCGCAGACGAATCCGTTCCATCTCTTTCTGGGTCTGCGTCTGAATCTCGCGGGCCTTCTCCTCCGCTTCCTGAATTCGGCGGGTGATGATTTCGTGTCCCTGCCGCTCGGCATCCATCAGCTGCGCCCGGTAATCCTGAAGCACCTGCTCGGCTTCCTGGCGGCGCTTCTCCGCTTCGGCAATCTGACGCTCAATATGCTCTTCCCGGCTCCGCAGCCCCGCCAAAATCGGCTTCCAGGCAAACTTCCAGAGCACAATCAGCAGGACCGTAAACCAGATGAGCGTCCAGAACGACTCGCCCCAGTAGCCTGTGAACACCCCTTCTTTTTCTGCTTCTTCGGCTGCAGTCTGGGCCGTGTTTGCCAACACCGGCGCCCAGCCGCTCCACACCACAAGCAGCCGCAGCATCACCTTGGCCGGGTGAATCTTCATAAGCTTCCTCACGCCTGAAACGGACGGTTACCGCATCACTGCCAGCAGACAGATAATCAAAGCAAACAGCGAAATACCTTCAATCAGAGCCGCGGCAATAATCATCGTTGTAAAAATGCGGTTGCCGGCTTCGGGCTGACGGGCAATCGCCTCCACAGCGCTGCCGGCCAGCTGACCGATGCCTCGTCCGGCACCGATCACAATCAAACCGGCCCCCAGCAGACCGCCCAGAAGGCCGAATGCCTTGTCGTCCAGCGTTATCTCGCTAAGCATCAGCGGAATCATCGACATCATTTCCGTCATTCGAAAGTACCTCCATCATACATCCGGATTTCCGTATTTCTATTCGAGTCGGCTGTCTTGTCCGGCAAGCGGACCGACCATTCAGTGTTCCTCACTAATCGAAAAACCGATAAATATCGTCGTTAAAAAGGTAAAGATATACGCCTGCAGGAAAGCCACAAACAATTCCAGCAGACTCATCAGCGTCGTCACGATAATGGAGGCCGACGCCACCATAAAGTTTTTATAGATTAAAATAAACCCGAGCAAAACCGCCAGCAAAATATGGCCTGCCAGTATATTGGCAAACAGTCGTATGGCCAGCGAAAACATCCGCACAAAGGAGCTGAGCAGCTCCATCACAAACATAAACGGAAGAATCGGCCAGGGGACCTTCGGCGCCAGCGTTGCCAGATATTTCCAAAGCCCCTTTTCCAGAATCCCGGCAATATGAAACAGCAGAAAGGAAAAAACCGCCAGCGTTCCGGTCACATACAGATTGGCCGTCGCCGCTCCACCCCAGTTCGGCCTGCCCGTAATCAGCCAGAAAATTCGGTCCAGCGGAACAATTCCCAGCAGATTCAGCGTCAGGATGAAGAAAAAAATCGTCCACAAAAAGGGGATATACCGGTCTGTCCGTTCTTTCAAAAACGGCCGAGCCACATCCTCCCGAAGAAAGACACAGATGGTCTCAATCACGTTTCGAAATCCATGCGGCACCAGCCCCGGACGTCTGGCCCCCAGCGGCAGCAGAATCATCAGCACCAGCGCCGAAAGCATAATCATAAACATATGATTGGTGAATGGAATCTCATACGACCCTGCCTTCAGAACAAACAGGGTCTTGCTGGCCACCTCTTCCATCGGCTGGCCGGAAGCATTCACCAATCCCAAAAACGAATCAATCGGCATCTTCCTCAGTCCACACAACCGCTTTTAGAAGCCATAGAACAACAGCGGTTTCCGCCGCCATAAACAGTCCATACGAAAATCCAAAAAAAACAACCAGCCACAACGGCTGGATTGATGTTCTCCACAGCAGCAGGCAAATCCCGCCGAACGCCAATACGAGGCGGATTGCCGCTCCGACAAAAAAGCCCCTCAAGAAACGAAAGCCGTCCCGGCTCCAGCCCTTGAGCATCGGCAGCAGCCCTGCTGCCGCCGCTGCCGCTGCCGCCCAACGGCCTGCCCGACAGGCCCGAATTACTTCCGGACCGCCCAATTCACTGCAACGCTGCAGAAAGCAGAGCCCAAACAGCAGAAAAAAAACCACCCCCGTTAAAAGTCCCCACGGAGGGTGAAAATAAAAGAAATCCGATACGGGACCTTTCTGACTCACGCTGACGGTCCTTTGTCTTTCAGTTCCGCTTCCCATTCGGATTTTTTCTCGGCGTCCTCCTGCGCCTGTTCTTTGCGGGCTCGCTGAATCATAATGTACAGCATAATTCCAAACCCGACAAAAAAACCGAGAATCATCCATCCCGGCCGAGTCCCCTCCCACTCATCCAGCCACCAGCCCCCCCATACACACAGACCTACAACAATCAAAAACTCGAATCCGACACCCATCCATCGCATTGCTCCGCGATAAAACCGGCTGTCGGCGGCAAACCGTTTTTTCTTTTCAGACATGCAGATGTCCTGTATTGTTCCGCTTTGCCGAACCCACGGAGCAAGACACCAAACCTCTTTTTTCAGGAGCGGGCCTGCTCCAAAATCAAATCTTTCACACGCTGACTGGGCAGATTCAGCGCCCCGAAGGCACCGGCGGCCGCCTCCCGCAGCGCAGGGTCCGCCTGTCGAGACTGAACCAGCTGATAGAGCGCCTCAATCTGCTCGCTGAGCAGCAGATTGCCGTTCCGCTTGGCCGAGCGGGCCAGCGAGGCAAACGCCGCAATCCGAACCTCTTTGGGGCTGTTTTCATCCATTGCCGTTTGGGCAACGGCCCGCTGGGCCTCCGGGCTGGACAGGTAGACCAACACTCGTCCCGCCGATACCCGCATTGTGTCCGTCCCCGAGCGGTTCATTTCTATCAGCGCTTCCATCGCCGCGGATAAATCCACCGCCGTATTCCCGCTGACCGCCAGCTGCTCGAGGGTCTCCATCGCCCGAACCGAATAGGCCTCGGCGGCCTGGGCATCCATCTCCTCCGCGCCCTTCTTCAGCAGGGCCTCCGCCAGAAGCGGCACAATCAGTTCATTGCCTGCAAAGCCGGACACGGGACCGGCCTGCCCCAAAGCAATCGCCGCACTGTAGCGGATTTTGCGGTCTTCATATTGCAGAGCATCCGCCAGCGGCATCTGCAGCCCAATCCGTGTTAGGAGAGCCTGGGAACCGGCGTTGACCGCCAGCGCCTCGACCACCTGCAGCGCCACATAGTTGTCCTTGTCCTTCAGGGCCCGCGAGAGTGCCTGCATCAGATATTCCGGTCCGGCCGTCACCGCATAGGTCATCGCCGGGGCATGCCCTTGGCCGAAATACGACGGCATTGGGATTCCATGCGACTCCGCCCGGAAGAACGCCGCCAGCCACAATCCAATCGCCTTGCCCAGTCCGGCATCGGCCTTCAGGGCCCACTCACAGCAGCGCATCGCCATCAGCTCATTGAAATACTCGTGTGAAACCTCCAGCCGGCTGAGCATCTGCCGCTCGGCATCCCAAAACCACAGATTCGCAAACGAAAACTCCGAAGACGCCGCAACCGAATCATCCCGATTGTAGTACTTCTCCGCCAGCTGGAAGAACAGCTCCGCCGCCGGAATCTGCCGGGCGGAGGAGTCAATCCGGTCAATGGCTGTCAGCGCCGCCTGTTTCAGCTGAGCGGATTCATCCTTTTCCGCAATATATTTCAGATACGGCAGCGGTTCAAAATAACCGATTTTCCCGAGGGCATCGATAATCTCGGCCTTCACCGCCGTATTCGGCATCTGCAGGGCCGCCGTCAGCGGACGAATCGCCGCCCGACCGAGCATCGGAAGCGTCTGCACTACGTTGGCAAACTCTTCCCGACGGCTGGTGTCTTCCAGCACATTCAGCAAAAACGGCACGGCATATTCTCCGGCGTTTTTCAGCCGTTCCTGTGCAGCAATGCGGCCCCGAATCGTCGTATTCAGACGAGCGATTTCCGCCAGAATAATCTTCGGGTCTGTTCGACGCTGATAACGGCCTTCCTCAATAATCTTCAGAACCCCGGAGGCAATCTCACGCAGCTGCTCGCTGTCGGCCTGCATCTTCAGCAGCAGTTCATAACCGCGGGGATTCTGCTCGCTCAGCTCCAGCAGCAGAAGGGGGTCCGGCTTGGCCTCTAAAAGACGCTGTCCATATCCTTGCGCCAAGTCAAACCGTCCGATGAGGGTATAATGAAGAAAATCATTCCAGTTGCTTTCGACGGCCTTGGCTGATGGTGCTTCCTGCGGCGTGTTGGGGTCCTGGGCCCCCGCCCAAACCGCCAGCATTCCCCAAACCCACACCCGCATCATCCACTTGCTCAACCGCATTGATGGTCTCCTACTGACATCCAAAACCCACTGCCTGCCGATTCCCTTGGCGAATTTCGCTCTGCCATCCTGAAAACCCGTCGTCTATAAAAAACGAGAGGCCGTGTTTCCCAAAATCAACCTCTTTCTAAACAACCACTTATAAATCATTGCCCCCTTCGGTTTTATTGGGGCTTTATTATAAAGCACCCACCCCCTCTGTCAAAGTAAAAAACAGCCCTCCCCGCACATCTGCACCGGCCTTCCGTCCTTCCAAACTTCTTCTGAAAGTCCTTCAAATCTGCACTTTAGCCAGTTCCATCTTGGCATCCAGTGCGGCCTGCTCCACACATTTTTCCCAGTTGTCGCCGAACTGCGATTGATATCTGGGGTCTTCATAAGCATAGATAATGGAACGAGAAGCATTAATCAGAGCCCCCAGCCGGTCTTTATTGCAGAACCGCATGCATTCGGCGGCACCGGCCCCCTGCGAGCCGTATCCGGGCACCAAAAACCAGCACTTCGGATACCGCTGGCGAAGAACCGCGGCAGCCTGCGGGCTTGTCCCGCCGATGACCATCCCTACATTGCTGTAGCCGGATGCACCGATTCGCCTGTTCTGGTTGGCAATCTCCCCGACGATTTCCGCCAGCTTCTCATACCATTTCTGCCCGGCGGCATTTTCAAAATCCTGAAGCGCTCCGGCCGTCGGATTGCTCGAACGCACCCAGACAAAAACGCCCTTGCCCTGTTCTTCCGCCATATCCGCAAACGGCACAATCCCTTCCGCACCGGCAAAACCGCTGATGGTCACCGCATCCGGCACAATCACATCCTCCATTCCTTCAAAATCCGGATTCTTCAGATGTCCTTCCGCATACATTTGGGCGGTATGACCGATGTCGCCCCGCTTGACATCCCCAATCACCTCCAGCCCCAGGGCATCGGCCTCGCTGACCAGCGCGTAATACGTCTCCATCCCTTCCCAAAGGTACTTTTCAAAATAGGCCGAATTAATCTTTACCGCCGGGACAATCGGGGCAACAATGCGCATCACGCGGCTGCAGAACTCAAACAACGCATCCACCGAAGCACCCAAATCCTGCGCATCATTCATATCCTTATGCTTCCGGATGGCCTCCGGAAGCCGGCTGTACACCGGGTCCAGCCCCACAATCAGGGGCGTGCTTTTCTTCTGTACTGCCTCGCAAAGACGATCACCAAAATGACTGGCCACAAAATACTCCTTACCGAACGTTCTGTTCCCGTAAAAAACATCTTCCATTCATAAAGAGGGTTTACTATAATCCCTCCCCAATCGATTCGCAAGAATGTTTTTGTGAAACCCCTATGACTGCCTCCCAAAAGACAAAAAAGGTTTTTATTAAACACAGACACTGGATTGCCTCTGTCGGCCTTTTGGCTGCGGCGGTCCTCGGAGCCATTCTGCTGCTTACCGTCAATCCGGACTCATACAAACCCGTCCGGCCCGAAAACCCAAGAGAGGTCAGCCCCTATCTGACCCATAAACTTGGGCCTGATTTTTACGACAAGGTCCAGATGGACCAACCCTTTGAACTGCTTGTGGAACAAGAAGGGATTAACGATATACTTTCTCGTTATCCCTGGCCAATTCAACTCGAAGGGTTTACCATTTACACCCCTATGCTCACCTTCTCTCCGGAAACTACGGTTTTGATGGCAAAGGTCGATTACAGAGGCTTGTCGTCCATTTTATCTATATACGCTAAACCCTATCTTGATTCAGATGGAAAAATGAATCTGAATATTCAATCCGTCTATCTGGGGCTGCTTCCTATTACACCTTTGGCCCGGAGGGTTGCCGAAAAATATGTCCGTGAACATTTTGACCCGCAAGACCCCATCGAATCCGTCAATTATGCGATGATTTCGAACCAGCCGTTTGACCCTGTTTTGCGTATTTTCGATAAATCCGCTCGAATTACCAAACTTACTATCGAATCCGGCAGAGCGCGGCTTTTCCTGACTCCGGCCAATTAGACTTCAAAAATCGGAAAATTTCTTCAAACTTCCTTGCTTTTTATTCGATAGATTGTTCAAATGGATGCAGTGATGCACAAAAGCAAAACCAATTTGGTCAACCACCCGGTCCTTCTGGGCCTGCTCCTGCTGCGCCCGTAGCGGCGCAAGAAACTCCACACACATAATCCTGATTTTCCGTTTTCCACTTTCGAGATGGATTTTTTATGTCCTTCTTGGCATAATGAATCCCTTAAATTTGTCTCGTTCCGGAGATAGAAAGATGAAAAAAGAACCGATAGAAAAAGTCTTGATTTTTGATACCACACTCCGTGATGGGGAACAATCCCCGGGGGCCGCCCTTTCCATCAGTGAAAAACTGGAGATTGCTCATCAGCTGGCCAAACTGGGTGTGGATATCATTGAAGCGGGCTTTCCGATATCCTCGCCGGCGCAGTTTGAGGCCACCCGTCTTTGCGCGGAACAGGTTCAGGGGCCGGTCATCTGCGCCCTGGCCCGGGCGAATGAAAAAGATATTTCCGCCGCCGGCAAGGCCCTCCAGGCCGCCTCCAGACGGCGAATTCATACGTTCATCGCCACCAGCCCCATTCATATGGAGTACAAACTCCGCAAAAAACCCGACCAGGTACTCAAGATGGCCGTCGAGGCGGTGAAAATGGCCCGTCAATTTACGGACGATGTCGAGTTTTCTCCGGAGGATGCCTGCCGGAGCGAACTGGAGTTTCTCTATGAAATTCTCTCTGCCGTTATTGAGGCCGGTGCAACCACACTGAATATTCCCGATACAGTCGGATACGTCCTTCCGTACGAATACGGCCAAATCATCGCCAAACTCAAACAGAACGTCAAAGGCATTGAACGGGCGGTCATCAGTACGCATTGCCATAACGACCTCGGGATGGCCACCGCCAACTCGCTGGCGGGGGTGCGCAACGGCGCCCGACAGGTCGAGTGCACCATCAACGGCATCGGCGAGCGGGCCGGCAATGCGGCGATGGAGGAAATCGTGATGGCCATCCATACGCGTCAGGATTTCTTCGCCAATCTGACCACCGGCATCGACACCCGCCAGATTTACCGCACCAGCCAGCTGGTTTCTCAGCTGACCGGCTTTGTCATTCAGCCCAACAAGGCCATCGTCGGCAAGAACGCCTTTGCCCACGAATCCGGCATTCATGTGGACGGCATCCTCAAGAAACGCGAAACCTATGAAATCATGACGCCGCAGATGATTGGACTGGAGGGCTCGCGTGTTGTGCTCGGCCGCCATTCCGGACGGCACGCCTTTGTGGACCGCTGCCGGCAGCTGGGCTACAATCTCTCAGAAAACGAGGTCGAAATCGCCTATCAGAAATTCCTCGAACTGGCCGACCGAAAAAAAGAAATCTTTGACGAAGACATCGCCGCCATTATCAGCGACGAAGTCCGTGCCGTGGAACAGACATACCAGCTGGAGTATCTGCTGGTTGCCTGCGGAACCGGAACGATTCCGACCGCCAGTGTGCGGATTCGCGCCGGTCAGGAAACCCTTCAGGCCGCTGCCTGCGGCGACGGCCCAGTCGATGCCGCCTATGAGGCCATCCGCCAGGCCACCGGAAAGGCCCCAAAACTGGATTCCTACTCCATTCGGGCCATCACGGAAGGCAAAGAAGCCCTCGGCGAAACCACCGTGCGGATTCAGAATGAAAACGGCCGGCGGTTTATCGGGCGCGGTGTGTCCACCGACATTATTGAAGCCAGCGCCAAGGCCTACGTGGACGCCATAAACCGGATGGTGGCCGCCGAACACAACGGCTCCACAGACCAGCCCAAAGCGGTCCTGTAAAAAAGCTTTCGCCTTTATGAATTTCAACTTTAGAATTTAGGGTTTAGAACTTAGGATTTAGGATTTAACCCTTAGAATTTCTTTGCGGAGCAAAGTATGGGAATGACGATTACGGAAAAGATTCTTGCCCGGGCCGCCGGCAAAGCGTCGGTCAAGGCCGGCGATTTGATTAACGCCAAAATCAATCTGATTATGTGCCACGACGTAACGACGCCGCCGGCTATTTCGATGCTTAAGAAGCACGGCATCGACCGCGTCTTTGACCCGGAGAAAATCGTCGTCACGCCCGACCACTTCCAACCCGCCAAAGACATCCCCAGTGCGGAACTGCACAAGCGGCTGGACCGTTGGGCCCGTGAAAAGAACATCCGCTATTACTACCTGCTCGGGCGGGCCGGCGTCTGTCATGCCCTGCTGCCGGAACAGGGCCATATCCGTCCGGGCGAGGTGATTGTCGGCGGCGACTCGCACACCTGCACCTACGGCGCCTTTGCGGCTTTTTCGACCGGCATCGGCTCGACGGACCTGGCCGCCGCCATCGCCACAGGAATGCTCTGGTTCAAAGTGCCCGCCTCGATGAAGTTCGTTCTGAACGGCACCCTCGGCCCCGGCGTCTGCAGCAAAGACGTCATTTTAGAGGTCATCCGCCGCATCGGCACCGACGGCGCTCTGTATCGGGCGATGGAGTTCGTCGGCCCGGCCCTCAAACAGATGAGCATGGAGGCCCGAATGACCATCACCAATATGGCCATCGAAGCGGGCGGCAAAAGCGGCATCATCGGCTTTGACGAAACCACGCGGGCCTACCTGGAAGGCCGTCTGAAAGGCAAAACCGACTACACCGTCTTTGAATCCGACCCGGACGCCCAGTATATCTCCACAGAGACAATCGACTGCTCGAAACTGGAGCCGATGGTTGCCTTTCCGCATCTGCCCAGCAACGGTCGGCCCATTTCGGAGTGTGCCGGGCTGCCGATGGACCAGGCCTATATCGGCAGCTGCACGAACGGACGCATCGAAGACATGCGGCAGGCCGCCGCGGTAATGAAAGGCCGCACGGTCAAAATCCGCACCGTCGTTGTGCCCGCCACGCCCCACATCTGGAAACAGATGATTGACGAAGGGCTGGCGCAGATTTTCTACGATGCCGGCTGCGTCATCAGCGCCCCGACCTGCGGCGCGTGCCTGGGCGGATTTATGGGCATTCTGGCCGAAGGCGAACGGTGCATCAGCACCACCAACCGAAACTTCGTCGGGCGGATGGGACATCCCAAGAGCGAGGTCTATCTGGCCGGCCCCGCCGCCGCCGCCGCCAGCGCCGTGGAAGGAAAACTGACCGATCCGAGGAAATACTTGGGAAAATCCTAAATCCTAAACCCTAAATCCTAAACTCGAAACTGCAAGAACGAAATGAATCAGAAAGAAAGTTCTAAACATTATGATTTGGAAGAGCGAACCTATCAATTTGCCAGAAGGGTCAGAGATTTTATCAAGAAGCTCCCGAAAACGATATCCAACATCGAAGATTCTCGGCAGCTGGTTAAAGCATCGGGTTCAGTAGGAGCTAATTACAGAGAAGCAAACGAAGCATTGAGCAAAAAAGACTTCATAATGAGAGTAAAAATATGCCGAAAAGAATCTAAAGAAAGCCGTTACTGGCTTGGACTAATCGACATCGGACAAAATAAAGACCTCGAGACAGAAAGGCGGTATTTGGAGAATGAAGCAATCGAACTGACACATATCTTCGGTGCTATTGTTACAAAAAGCAAATAATCTTCTGAGCAGTTTCGTCTGTCAATTTTCAAACTGTTCAGGATTTAGTGTTTAGGATTTAGTGTTTAGGATTTAGTGTTTAGGATTTAGAAATTACCTTTAGTGTTTGGAGTTATATATGCCCAAAGCTCATGTGTACAAACGCGACCACATCAATACCGATGAAATCATTCCGGCCCGGTATCTGAATACCGACAATGTCGCCGAACTGGCCAAACACTGTCTGGAAGACCTGGACCCGGGCTTTGTAAAGAAATGCGCCCCCGGCGATGTGATTGTCGCCGGCGATGATTTCGGCTGCGGCTCGTCGCGGGAGCACGCCGTCTGGGCCATTCAGGGGGCCAAAGTCGGCGCCGTCATCGCCCATTCCTTCGCCCGCATCTTCTACCGCAACTGCATCAACGGCGGCTTTTACCCCATCGAACTGCCCGAAGCCCTCGAAAAAATCCGCGACGGCGATGAACTCCAAATCGATTACGAAGCCGGCACCATCCGCAACAAGACGCAGAACACAACCATCCGGTTTACTCCCCTGCCGGACTTCGCCCTGGCCATCATCCGCGACGGCGGTCTCCTGGAACACATAAAGAAAAAGGAAAAGGGGAAAACGGAAAATGTCCGCTGAAAAAGAAACATTTGTCAAGGAACCCGAAAAGCGGTTCTATTTCAAAAATTCTTGCCTCCAGTGTATGAACGTGTAAAGGGAAACGATAGTTTTTCCCTTTGCCTTGTCCTTTTTCCTTTTCTCTTTTGCCTTTTTACTTATGAAGCAGCGGGCTGAACGAAATCGGACGATCGGCCTGACGGAAACGGAAAGGCAGGCGTATGCCAAACGGCTTATCCGGCTGGATCGCCCGGTCCGGGGTAAGGAGATTCTGGATACCACCATCTGTCAGGATATGCAGGAGGCCTGTCGGTTCCTGCCGGACGGCATTGCAGACCTGCTCTTTCTGGACCCGCCGTACAACCTGAACAAGGCCTTCAATGGACGAACCTTCAAAAAAACCTCTTCGGAGCAGTATGCCGCCCGGCTGGACGCTTGGCTGGCACCGCTCCTGCGGCTGCTGAAGCCGACCGCTTCAATTTATATCTGTTCGGACTGGCGCGGCTCTTCCGCCGTCCAGACCGTCGCAGAAAAGTATTTCATCATCCGCAACCGCATCACCTGGGAGCGGGAAAAAGGCCGCGGGGCCAAAACCAACTGGAAAAACTGCTCGGAGGATATCTGGTTCTGCACTGTTTCCGACCGGTACACCTTCAACGTGGACGCCGTCAAACTCAAACGCCGTGTCCTGGCCCCCTATACCCATCCGGACGGACGCCCCAAAGACTGGCAGCCGGAAAAAGAGGGCCCTTTTCGCCTGACCGCCCCCTCCAACCTCTGGACCGACCTGACGGTCCCCTTTTGGTCGATGCCCGAAAACACGGATCATCCTACCCAGAAACCGGAGAAACTGCTGGCCAAAATCATCCTGGCTTCCTCCAACCCCGGCGATGTCATCCTGGACCCCTTCCTCGGCTCCGGCACTACTTCCGTGGTTGCAAAAAAACTGAACCGACGCTATATTGGCATCGAAATTGACCCTTTGTTTGCCTGTCTGGCGGAAAAACGTCTCCTGCTGGCGGATACGGATAAAACCATACAGGGCTACGCAGACGGCGTCTTTTGGGAACGAAACGCAAGACCCACATAAAAAAGCAACAAAAAATCTGAAGAAATGGAAAGGATGCGGTTGGATGAAGACGTACAAGATTGCCGTCATCGGCGGAGACGGCACCGGCCCGGAAGTCATTGCGGAAGCAGTCAAGGTTATGGATGCGGCCGCCGCCAAGTTCGGCTTTAAAACGGACAAAACCTATTTTGATTTCGGCGGCGAGCGATACAAACGCACCGGCGAAACCCTGCCGGACAGTGCCGTTGAAGAGCTCAAAAAGTTTGACGCTATTTTGCTGGGGGCCATCGGGCATCCGGATGTCGCTCCGGGCATTCTCGAAAAGGGCATTCTGCTCAAGCTCCGCTTCGCCCTCGACCAGTACATCAACCTGCGGCCCGTCCGGCTCTTCCCGGGCGTCGAAACCCCCATCAAAGGCAAAGGTCCGAAGGAAATCGACTACGTGGTGGTTCGGGAAAATACCGGCGATGCCTATACCGGCACCGGCGGCATCACGATGAAAGGAACCCCCCACGAGGTCGCTGTTCAAACCGCCGTATACACGCGCTTTCAGGTGGAACGCTGCCTGCGCTATGCGTTTGAATACGCCCGCAAGTACGGCAAAAAAGCACGCGGCGTCGGACCGGAAAACACCGTTGGTCTGGTCGGAAAAACCAACGTGCTCACCTACATTTACGACCTCTGGGAACGCGCCTTCCACGAAATCGGCAAAAAGGATTATCCCGATATCCGCCGGGACTATTACCACGTGGATGCCTGCTGCATGTGGATGGTGAAAAATCCGGAATGGTTTGACGTGCTGGTAACCGGCAATATGTTCGGCGACATCATCACGGACCTGGGCGCCATCACGCAGGGCGGAATGGGCATCGCCGCCGGCGGCAACATCAATCCGGAAGGCGTTTCCATGTTCGAGCCCATCGGCGGCTCGGCCCCGAAATACACCGGACAGGGTGTCATCAATCCGCTGGCCGCCATCTGTGCCATGCAGATGATGCTCCAGACGCTCGGCGAAGAAAAAGCCGCTCAAAAGGTGGAAGACGCTGTCAAATATGTTACCGCCAACAAACTCAAATCTCTGGCGGCAGGCAAAATGGGCTATTCGACATCTCAGGTCGGCGACCTTGTAGCCGAAAAAGTGGCTGAATAGAAAAAACGACAGAGGGCACTCCTGCGGGAAATGCCCTCTGTCATTCAATCCATTCAAGAAAGGAGTTTAATATGGGCAAACATCTTTCCTTTTTCCTTGCCGCCGCTTGGATCGGCTTGATTTGTACAACCGTCCGGGCCGGAGCCCCGACGCAAAATCTGCTTCAAAATCCCTCATTCGAAAACGGTTCTCTGGAAAATCCTGACTCTTGGATTCGTTCCGCCTGGGCCGGACAGGCTGATGCAGTCATTGTTCAGGAAGGCCGCCGCAATTCCCGCTGTGCCAAAATCACCTCCGAAGGGGCCGATGCCGCCTGGTCGCAAACCGTGTCCATTCAGAAGTGGGGACGGTATCGGCTCAGCGGCTGGGTCAAAACCGAAAACATTGTCCCCAAAGGCGGACAGGGAGTCCTGCTGAATGTCCACGGAATGGACGGCGCGCAAACCCGAGCCCTGACGGGAACCAACGATTGGACACGCCTTCAGTGTGAATTTGACATTGCCGGCATCAATCAAATTATGATTAACTGCCTTTTCGGAGGATGGGGACAAGCCGCCGGAAGGGCCTGGTTTGACGACATCTCTCTCGAATTGCTCCAGGAGAAAAAACCCTCTTCAGAAACCATTACAATGTCCATTCAAATTGACCCGTCCAAGCCGTCTGAACCCATCTCGAAATACATCTACGGCCAGTTTATTGAACATCTCGGACGCTGCATCTACGGCGGTATCTGGGCGGAAATGCTCGAAGACCGAAAGTTTTACTTTGCCGTACCGGCGTCCGGTCCAGTCTGGCGGACTACCCGCGAGCAGGCCCGCGTCCTGGCTGACTCCCCCTGGAAGGTCATCGGCCCATCGAATGCCGTTTCAATGACCAGCGAAGCACCGCTGTCCGGCAAACACTGTCCGCGTATCTCTTTGGCCAATGGACAAGCCGGTATTTTCCAGGAGGAACTGGCAGTTCTGAAAGGCAAAGAATATACCGGACGGGTTGTTCTCCGGGGAAGTCCCTCTGCCGCTCCAATCCAGGTCCGCTTGGTCTGGGGCAGCAATTCTGGGGAGGGCCAAACTGTCACAATTTCCTCGATTACCGACTCCTTCCAGCCCTATCCGTTTGCCTTCGAGGCGGGGGCGGACAGTGAAAACGCACGGCTTGAAATTGTAGGCACCGGCAAAGGCACCTTTGACATCGGAGCCGTTTCGCTGATGCCCGCCGACAACGTCAAGGGCTTCCGCAAAGACACCCTCGAACTGCTTAAGAAACTGAACAGCCCCGTTTATCGCTGGCCCGGCGGCAATTTTGTCAGCGGATACGATTGGCGCGACGGTTTGGGCGACCGGGACCGCCGGCCCACCCGAACCAACCCCGCCTGGACCGGTATTGAAACCAACGACGTCGGCATCCACGAATTTGTTGAATTGTGCCGGCTCATTAACGCCGAACCGATGATTGCCGTCAACACAGGATTCGGAGATGCCTACTCCGCCGCCGCCGAAGTCGAATACTGCAACGGTTCGGTCAATACTCCCAACGGCAAATGGCGGGCGGAAAACGGCCATCCTGAACCCTTCGGCGTCAAGTGGTGGTGTGTCGGCAACGAAATGTTCGGTCGCTGGCAGCTGGGCTATATGTCCATCAATCACTATGTGCTTAAGCACAACTGGGTTGAAGAAAAGATGCGTCAGGTTGACCCGACTATCAAAACCATCGGCGTCGGCGAGGCCGGAGACTGGTCCGAACAGATGCTCCGGCACTGTGCAGACCATATGAATCTTATCAGCGAGCATTTTTACTGCCAGAATCGGCCGGACCTGACCGCCCACGTCCGGCAAATCCCCGATGCCATTCGAAACAAATGCGATGCCCATCGCCGCTATCGCCGGGAATTGCCTTCCCTGCAGGGCAAGGATATCCGGATTGCAATGGATGAATGGAACTACTGGTACGGCCCGCACGTCTTCGGCGAGCTGGGCACCCGATATTTTATGAAAGACGCGCTGGGCATCGCCGCCGGCCTGCACGAATACTTCCGCAACACCGATATCTGCTTTATGGCCAATTACGCCCAGACCGTCAACGTCATCGGCTGCATCAAAACCACCAAGACGGCAGCCGGTTTCGATGCGACCGCCTATCCTCTGATGCTCTACCGGCAGGAATTCGGCACCATTCCCGTGCAGGTGTCCGGCTGGAATGAAAAACTCGACGTCGCCGCCGCCCTGACGGAGGATACCCGCTTCCTGACGATTGGCTTTGTCAATGCAACCTTCGATACTTATCAGGTCAAGGTCGAACTTCAGGCCCTCAAGCCCGCCGGCAAAGCCCAGGGCTGGATGATTGCTCACGAAGACCCGCTGGCCTACAACGACCCCGGGCAACCCCCGGTCATCGACATCCAGACCCTCCCCGCGGCGGACTGGACGGGCAGTCTGACCCTAAAGCCCATCAGCATCACGCTTTACAAAATCCCTGTCCGCTGACGGATTTTGCCGAAAAACCGCTTTGCAAAACGCCGGGGCATCTTTACAACCCCGGCGTTTTTCTTTATCCTGTCGGTTCCGAATCCATACGATGAGGGAAGCACAATGCCGGCCAACCTGACACCCGAATACAAAAAAGCCGACGAGCAATACCGGGCGGCAACCACCGATGAAGAACGCCTGCTGGCCCTCGAGGAGATGCTCCGCACCATCCCCAAGCACAAGGGCACCGAACACATGCAGGCCGACATCAAGCGCCGCATCAGCAAACTGCGCGAAACGCTCGAAAGCCGTGCCAAAAAAGGCGGCGGCAAACATACCGACCTGTTCCATATCCCAAAATCCGGCGCCGGCCAGGTCGCCCTCATCGGCACCCCCAACAGCGGCAAAAGCTCCATTTTAGCCGCCCTCACCAATGCCCCGGTCATTGTCGCCGACTACCCCTTCTCCACTGACAAGCCCGTTCCCGGGATGGCCCCGTTTGAGGACATCCAAATCCAGCTGGTCGATACCCCCCCGATTACCGCCGACTACGCCGCCCCGGGGCAGGTCAATGTCTATCGCGGGGCCGAC